>ENA-UPSM01000517-UPSM01000517.1-activated-sludge-metagenome-genome-assembly--contig:-NODE-517-length-54632-cov-46.039046_pt1 | contig 54632 bp, 41 predicted proteins | sample MGYA00238181_ERZ773283 | MGnify/ENA primary metagenome ERZ773283 (study PRJEB29023, sample SAMN05720199) | activated sludge metagenome | isolation source: Anaerobic digester | place: Japan... | reverse complement strand
CTAAACGCACCCCCAAGAGACCCTGGGGGGTGCATTTACTTTGTCAATTGACCGGTTTGAAAACTACACGGCACGGCCGGAAAAAATGGTTGCAAGTCTAGGGCCGTATGCTAGATTTGCGGCGTCCTGAATAGAAGGGCGAGCGTAGCTCAGTGGTAGAGCTCCACCTTGCCAAGGTGGTTGTCGTGGGTTCAAATCCCATCGCTCGCTCCATTTTATTGCCTGAATTTGACCGGGAAAAGAACGCAAGACTCGTTCTTCCCCGCGCCGGGCTTGCCGTCACTGGAAATTGACGTCACCCATCCATTGAACACGGTATCTTCCGTTTCATTTAGCATTTGTCGGGAGATATCCCGTAGAAAGAACGTAGTTTCAAGGATGGCCAACAGGGTTTGTAGCCAGGTAGTATTAGGGAAAACTTGCGGCCTTAGCCTGGACACCTAGGAGTCGTTCCCCGGCTGATAATTTTGATTTTTCTATTTCCGAGCAGCTCCATTTATGAATTTGCAACATGTTATAAGGCAATAAGATATACATAAATATGTTTATTTTGGAAAGTGCTGGACAGCCATTAGGGAAGGCGTAGGATGGGTGCTGTTTCAATGAACCGAATTGTCCAGCGAGCGGCTGATCAGGCCTGGCATTTTGCCGGGCTTTTGCTTTATGCGCCTGCGGGCACGACTCGTTTTTTGAGACGCGCCGCCCTCATCACGATCCTTGAGGCTGATGTGACACTAGCGGCTGCCGCATCACCCACCGCCAGCGACTTGGCGGTCTGAGATCACCCCAAACACTCAAGACCGCACTCCAGCCACCCAAGTATGCCGGCACCTAGCGGGGGCCTTGCGCTCCCACCCGATGAATATACAAATTGAGGAACTTTCCGCTGAACGACTGCGTGAATCTGCTGACTTGCTCGTTGATGTTTTCCCCAGTTTGGAGCCCCTGACCGAGGCGCTCCACCTGTCGCGAGATTTTGCGGCGACGTATGTCCGAACGATTTGTGATCAATGTTTTGAAGACCATTTGGCCATCACGGCGTTGGATACCGATACTGACCGTTTGGCCGGCATTGCCTTGAGCCTAGACGATGAGCGCTATCGGCAAACCCTGCGCGTGGTACCGGCAGAATATCGCCTGGCACTGGGCCAGATGGATGAATTTTTTGAAGAGTTAAGCCGCCCGTTAGCCGGCTTTCCCGGCAAGGGAACCAATGTCTTTTATTTAGCCGTCGCCCGGCCTTATTGGCGCGCGGGGATTTCCATGGCGTTGCTCCGTCGCTTGGAAAATCTTCTGCGCGACAAGCAATATGAGTACTTGGTTTCCGAGGCCACGAACATCAAGTCGGCCGGCGCTTTCCGCAAACAGGGGTATATTGAGATGAACCGCTTGGCCTATGCCACGCGCCCCTTGTTTGCCGGCCTGCCGGGCGATTGTACGCTATTCATGAAACGCCTCGCGTGTTGAGGCTCGTTTCGAATTCCTAGTCCCCTGTTGAGCAACTGTCGGCGACAGTTTGCCCGACATTCGGTCGCTGGGCATTTTTTGATATTTCACTTATTGCAATAAGTGAATTCACATATTGCAATAAGTGAAGTAAAGCGTGGGCCGAAATTTTTGCTTTTAGGGGTTTTGGCAAAGAACAGTAGCGGTTCGGGAGGGGGCGGGGTAAAGTGTGCGACCGTGAAGACGAACGGGCGCAGTGTGGCGGTAGGGTTGAGCGGTGGCGTGGATTCCTGCATGGCGGCGTGGCTGCTCAAGCGCGATGGCTGGCGGGTGACGGGGTTGACCATGAGCATGTGGGACGGCTCTGTGGCAGCGCTGGATGCGGGTTTCGCCGGCTGTTTCGGGCCGGGGGAAGCCAAGCATCTGGCGGCGGCTAAGGCCAATGCCGAGCGCTTGGGGGTTGAGCATCAGGTGGTGCGGCTGGCCGCGGAATACAAGGAAACGGTTCTGGGCTATTTCCGTAAGGAATATCTGGCCGGACGTACGCCCAATCCCTGCGTGCGCTGCAACCAGCAGATGAAGTTCGGTTTTTTGTTGTCGCGCGCCAAAGAGTTGGGGGTGGAGTTCGATTATTTTGCCACTGGCCATTATGCTCGGGTGCAACGGAATGAAGCTAGCGGCCGTTGGTTGTTGCGCCGCGGTCGCGACGCAACCAAAGACCAATCATACTTTTTGTCGCGCTTGCTGCAGGATCAACTGGCCAAATTGTTGTTCCCGTTGGGCGAGTGGCGCAAAGAGGATGTGAAAAAATTGGCGGCCGAACAGGGTTTGGCGGATGTGGCGGTCCAGACGGAGAGCCAGGATTTTGTGGAGAGCAAGGACTACGGCGTTTTATTTCGTCCAGACGATGCCGCCCCCGGGGATTTTGTCACGCGCGACGGGCGGGTGCTGGGGCGGCACCGGGGCATTCTTCATTATACCATCGGCCAGCGCAAAGGGCTGGCGCTGGGCGGGGGGGGGACGCCGTGGTATGTGCTGGAGATTGACGCGGCGCGCAACCGCGTGGTGGTGGGGCCACAGAGCGAGCTGTTCCACAACGTTTTGATAGCGGGCGAGATCAATTGGCTGGCGTTGGCGGGGCCGCCGGAACAGCCTTTCCGTTGTGCGGTGCAAATCCGCCAGCAGCACAAAGCGGCGCCGGCAACTGCGCACGCGACCGCCGTCGGCCAGATTCGGGTGGAGTTCGATGAGCCACAACTGTCCATCACACCCGGGCAAGTTGCGGTACTGTACGATGGCGACAACGTGCTGGCCTCGGGGATTATCGAAAAACTGCCGCAAATATAGCTGCGGTGGACTGGCCTTCTGTGCTACAAAGGGGGAGTGGAAGCCAAGGCCGCCAACATGGCGGCAGGAAAGGCGGACGTTATGACGTTGCAAGATCGTGTAAATAAAATCCGAAAGTTTACCTCGCGGGCGCTGGTGGCGCTGCCGGGCGATGAACGCGGGGGCAGTTTGCCGGCCCGGATCATCCGGGTGGGGCATTTGTTGTTCCGCGGCTACATGGATGACGACCTGACGATCCACGCCTCGTCGCTGACGTTCGTGACGTTGACTTCGCTGGTGCCAATTTTGGCGGTGGGTTTTGCGCTGATCAAGGGCTTCGGCATGGGCCAGTTCGATGCCGAGCGGCTGGCCGAGTTCGCGTGGTTCACCGAAATGCCCGATCAGTGGCAGCAATTCGTACATACCATCCTGGGCATTGTGAACACCACCAACTTCGCGGCGCTGGGGTGGATCGGTTTGGCTTTCTTCGTGTTGACGGCGGTGCTGCTGTTGGCCAACGTGGAAAAAAGCTACAACCGGGTGTGGGGCGTGGACAAAAACCGCAGTTTATTGCGGCAGATCGCCAACTATACCAGCGTGCTGGTGCTGATGCCTTTGCTGATCGGTCTCGTGGGGGCGTTGAAGGCACGGATTGCGTTCAACCAGCAGATACTCGGGGTGGATGCCAACGCGTGGGTGCAGAATGTGGCGGCGTTCGGCATCATGTGGCTGGCCATCGGCTTTCTGTATGTGTTTGTGCCGAACACCCGTGTGCGCCTGCGCCCGGCGGTGCTCAGCAGCCTGTTGACGGCGGTAATTTTTCTGGGTTGGATCCGGATGTTCACCGTGCTGCAGGTGGGGGTGACCAACTACAACAAAATCTATGGCGCCTTTGCCGCCGTGCCGGTGTTCATGCTGTGGCTCTATGTGACGTGGGTGATTCTGCTGCTGGGCGCGGAGTTCACCTTTGCGCTGCAAAATTCGGACACCTACCGGCTGGAAAGCGCGGCCGACACCGCCAGCATGCGCGCGCGCATCTTGGTGGCGCTGATGATCCTGCGGCAAGCCGGGCGGGCCATGGATGGCGGCAAAGGATTTTTTGACGTGGCCGAGTTTGCCCGCCAGACCAAGGCGCCCATCCGGCTGATCAACACGGTGGTGGCCATGCTGGCGCGGCGCGGCTATCTGACGCAAGTGGCCAGCCGCGATGCAAGCTATGTGCTCATCCGCACCCCGGACAGCATCCGGCTGCACGAGCTGGTGAACAAGCTCATGCGCGAGGGTGGTAGCCACGCCGAACTGGAAGCCAGCCTGACGGTGGACACATCGCTCAAAGAAACACTGGCCAAGATTGAGCAGGGCGCGCAGCAGGGGTTCGGCAATCTGACCTTGGCTGACCTGGTGACAGCCAGCCCATCCTGAACGCCGCCCGTAAATGTCCTGCGATTTTGCCCAGCACCTGAATGAAGCCCAGTTGCGCGCGGTCACCGCGCCGGACGGGGCGGTGCTGGTGATTGCCGCCGCCGGCACCGGCAAAACGCGCACGCTGACGCACCGTGTGGCATGGCTGGCGCTGGAGCGCGGCGTGGAACCGCGCCGGATGCTGCTGCTCACCTTCACCAACCGCGCCGCGCGCGAAATGCTGGAACGCGCCATGCAGCTTATTGGGCAGGATGTGGGCGGACTGTGGGGCGGCACGTTCCACCATGCCACCAACCGGATGCTGCGCCGCCACGCCACGCTGCTGGGCTACGGCGCCGATTATTCCATTCTGGATGAAGACGATTCCACGCGCCTGCTGAAAGCGTGCATCAATGAGCTGGGCCTGCGCGACAAAAAGTTTCCCAAGGCGGAAGTGCTCGGCAGCGTGTTCAGTTTGGCGGCGAACCGCGGGGCGGATGTGGCAGAGACGGTAGCGGACCGCTTTGGGGCGCACCCCGTGGACTTGACAGCCATTCTGAAGGTGCACACGCTCTATGAGCAGCGCAAACGCGCGCTCAATGCCATGGACTTTGACGATTTGCTCGTTAATGGCCTGAAGCTCTTGCAGGAGCATGAGTCGGTCGCTGCCCGCTATCAGGAGCAGATGCAGCACGTTCTTGTGGACGAATATCAGGACACCAACAAGTTGCAGAATGATTTTGTGGACTTGCTGGCGTCGGGCCACGGCAACTTGCTGGCGGTGGGGGACGACTTTCAGAGCATCTATTCGTGGCGTGGCGCGGAAGTGCAGAACATTCTTTCGTTTGAGCGCCGGCATCCCGGGGCGCAGGTCATCAAGTTGGAAGACAACTACCGCAGCACGCCGGGGATTCTGGACGTGGCCAACCGCGTCATTGCGGGCAACCCGGAGCAATACCAGAAGGTGTTGCGCGCCACGCGCCCGGCGGAGGTCAAGCCGGTGTACGTCAAGCTGGTGGATGGCGGGCATCAGGCGCGCTACATCGTGGGCAAGGTGCAGCAGTTGCTGGATTCCGGCGCGGCGCAGCCCAGCGAAATCGTGGTGCTGTACCGCTCGCATTATCACTCCATGGAACTCCAGTTGGAGCTGACCCGCGCGCGCTTGGATTATTATCTGATGAGCGGCGTGCGGTTTTTCGAGCAGGCGCACATCAAGGATGTTTGTTCGCTGCCGCGGCTGGCGGTCAATCCGGCCGACAGTCTCGCGTTCATGCGGCTGATGGAAATGCTGCCCAAGGTGGGGCCGAAAAAAGCGCAGGCGCTTTGGCGCGATCTGGGCCAGCACGTGAACCTGCGCGATGCCGCCAAGCGCGCGCAACTGACCAAGCTGCTGCCCAAGGACGCGCAGCCCCTGTGGGCCGAGGTGGATGCAAAAATCTTTGCGCCCGGCGAAGGCGAGGGCGACGTGCTCGACCGCCCCGCCGAGTTGATTTTCCGGCTGGTGGAGGCGTTTTATCGCGATTACGCGGAGGAAACCTTCGAGAACGCGGAGCAGCGGCTGGAAGATGTTGAGGAACTCATGACCTTTGCGGCCAAGTATGACGACACCGCCGCGTTCTTGAGCGAGATGGCGCTGCTGACCAACCTGGATGCCGAACAAAACCTGCACGCCGGCACACCCGCGCAGACCATCCGGCTTTCAACCGTGCATCAGGCCAAGGGATTGGAGTGGAAAGCGGTGTTTGTGCTGTGGATGGTGGATGGAATGTTTCCCGCGGCGCGTTCACTTGAAGAAGCCGCCAACGAAGCAGAAGAACGCCGGCTGTTTTATGTGGCTGTCACACGCGCCAAGGACTACCTCTGGCTATGCCAGCCACGGATGCGCAAAACGCGCGAGGGCGGCGTGATGCTGTGCCCGCCGTCGCGCTTCTTGGCGGAGATTGATCCCGGCCTGCTGCAGGAGGAAAAAGCCGGCGGCATGGGCGCGGTGCCGCGGTGGTCGCGCTGGTGATTGCGGGATTGTGGGGCGGGCGCTGGGCAGGTAGTATGCGTTTTCGACGAATGAAAGGAATCACGGTTTCATGACTATTCGCACGCGCTTTGCGCCGAGTCCCACGGGCAACGTCCACATCGGCAACATCCGGGCGGCCATCTACAACTGGTTGTTTTCCCGTCATGCGGGCGGTGAATTTTTGCTGCGGATTGAGGACACCGATCTGGAGCGCTCCACGCCGGCCGCGGTGCAGACCGTGCTGGATTCGCTGGCGTGGTTGGGGCTGACGTATGACGGCGAGCCGCTCTACCAAAGCACCCAACGCGCGCGGCATCTCGAAGTGGCCGAAATGCTGTTGACGAAGGGCGCGGCCTACAAATCGGACAAGGGCGGCACGGGCAAAGGCGAGGCCATCGTGTTCAAAATGCCGGGCACGGATATTTCGTTCCGCGACCTCGTCAAAGGTGAAATCACCAAAAAGGCCGAAGACTTGAAGGACTTTGTCATCGTGCGCTCCGACGGTTCGCCGGTGTTCCACCTCGGCAATGTGGTGGACGACATCACCATGGGCATCACGCACGTGATCCGCGGCGACGACCACGTGGAAAACACGTTCAAGCATGTGGCCATGTATGCGGCCATTGGCGCGCCCATGCCGCAGTTTGCGCACCTGCCGATGATTGTCAACGCGCAGGGCAAACCGTATTCGAAGCGCGACGGCGCGGCGTACGTCGGCGAATTTCAGGACAAAGGGTTTTTGCCGGAGGCGTTGTTCAACTCGCTGGCGCTGCTGGGCTGGAGCCCCGGCGACGACCGCGAAGTGTTGACGCGCGACGAAATGATTGCCGCCTTCACGCTCGACCGCGTGCGGCAGGCGCCGAGCCAGCTCGACATGACCAAGTTGCTCTGGATGAACGGCCAGCATCTCAAACGGCGCGGAGTGGAGGACCTGGTGGCTGGCTGTCGCGCCGCCATGCAGCGCCAGGGCCTCTGGCGCGAGGACATTGATCCCGCTTATTTCCAGGCGGTGATCATGTGCATGGGCGAGCGCATCCGGCTCTATTCCGATCTCGGCGAGCAGGCGGCGTTTTTCTTCACGGAGGAGTATCCGTATGACGAAAAAAGCGTACGCAAGCGCCTGTTAAAAGAAGGCGCGCTGGCCATTCTGCGCGAAGAGCTGGAAGTGCTGGTCGCACTGCCCGAGCCGTTCACGGCGGAAGCCACCGATGCCGCGCTGCATTCGCTGGCGGAGCAAACTGGGCGGCAGATGGGCGATCTGGTGCACCCGGTCCGCGTGGCGGTGTCGGGCACGGGCGTGGGCCCGGGGCTTTTCGAAATGTTGGCCGTTTTGGGCAAGAGTCGCGTGGTGGCGCGTATCCGCCGCACGCTGGCGCTTTATGGCGGGTGAGGCGGCTCATGGCGCGCGCACACAACTTTTTCCACACTGTGGAAAACTTTTTTCCACGGTGTGGAAAAATGTTGGCGGTTGCGCTGGGCGCGGCGTTGTTGGGCGGGGCGCTGGCCGGCTGTGCCACGGTCAAGGCCAACCGTTTGGCGGTGCCGGCGGAAAAGCGCTGGGTCGTGACCGCATCCGGCGCGACCGAGGGGCACGAGGCGGACCTGGCGGTGGATGGGCGGGCGGACACGTGGTGGCATTGCCCCGGCGGCAAGGAAGCTTGGCTGCAAGTGGATATGGCCCGCGCCGCGATGGTCTGCGGATTTTCGTTGCAGTGGGGTGAACCGCACGCCGCGGCCTATGCGCTGCAAACGAGCCTTGATGGCGTGCACTGGATGTTGAGCTACGAAACCAAGACCAGCGATGGCGGCTGGGATCAAGTGTGCTTCGAGCCCGTGCTGGCGCGCCATGTGCGCCTGTTGTTGGCGCCGGAGTTGCAGGGGGCGGCACTGGTCGCATTGGAAATCAAAGGCTTGGCCGACCAGCCGCAGGCGTGGGTGGATGGCCAACCCGATCCCAAGGCCGCAGCGTTGCTGGATGGCCGCGAAGAAACCGCGTGGGTTTCCACCAATCCGGCGGCCGTGGTGGAACTGGATTTGCGTGCGGCACGTCCGGTAGGCAGCGTGCGCGTGGATTGGGGCACCAGCGGCTTCGCGCAACAGTTGACCGTGGAGGTGTCCACCAACCGCACCGAATGGCAACGGCTGGGACAACTGCAACCGCAGGTGGGGGACTTCGATGTGCTGATGGCGGAGACCGCCCTGCCGGCGCAATATGTGCGGTTGTCGTTCGCGGATGGCACGGGGGATGACGGATGCTTCGCGTTGACGGGCATTGCGCTCCGTGGCGATGAAGGCACCGCGCGGCCGTGGGCGCGTTATGAAGTGGCCGCGGCGCACGCACCGGAGGGAATTTATCCCGATTTGTTCCGCAAGCGCCAAACCTATTGGAGCGTTGCCGCCGGCCCCGCCGCGACGGATGCCGAAGCGCTGCTGGATGAATGGGGCGTATTCGCGCCGCGACCACGCGGGCCCACTTTGACGCCACTTTTGTTGATGGATGGCCAAGTGCTGTCCGCGCAGCAGGCCGAGCGGGTGGAGCACCGATTGGGCGGGGAGGGCGCGCCGCTGCCGGAAGTCACGTGGCACATGGCCTCGGGGCTGAAACTGCGCATCCAGGCGCAGGCGCGGACCAACGCGCCGGCGGCGATGGCATGGACGATGTATGAACTGGTAAATGACTCACTGATGACCCAAACCGGGCGCTGGTGCTGGGTGGTGCGCCCCGTGCGGTTGGCGCTGCTGGGCACGCACGGCGGGCTGGCGCCGATTTATAAAATCCGTGTGATGCCGAGCGAAAGCGGCTGGCAGGAAATGTGGGTGAACGACGAACCGCTCTTCGCGGTGCCCGCCACCAACATGCCGTTTGGCGCGGCGGCGTTCGCGCAGGGCGATGTGGCGGAATCCTTGCTGCGCGGCGAACTGCCGCGCGCCCGCACCGCCAGCGATGCCGAGGGGCTGGCCTCCGGCCTGTGGTGGCGCACGTTTTCGCTGGCGCCCGGCGGGCGGATGCGCTGGGTGGTGGCCGGTAACGCGCTGCCGCCGGGTGTGGCGCGTCCGCGCCGTTTCCCGTGGCCCAAGGTGAACGGCTCGCCAAGCAAGGTGGCCGATTTGTTCAGCCGCGAGTGGGTGGATGCCACCTGGAGCTGGCGGGATGCCACAGGGCACTACCAGCCGCGCATTGCGCGGCCTGATGCCATCGAATGCCTGCACGCTCAGGTGGGCTGGCTGTTGGGCGTACGCGGGGTGGATGGCGAAAGCACGGAAACCATCGCGCTGCGCGTGGCCGCGCTGCTGCGTGCGGGGCAGGCCAAGGCGGCCCTCCCGTGGATTGAAATGGTTGCGGCGGCTCAGCAGGACGATGGCTGGGTGCCGGTGTGGTTCATGGCGGATGGCACGCCCGCCCCGCGCCTGCGCATGGGGCAATATGCAGGCCAGGGCCAATTGGCGTTCATGGCGCTGGAGTATTACCGCTTCACGCAGGATGCCGCATTTTTGCAGGCGATGTTCCCGCGGCTCCAGAACGCGCTCGCCTACTTGCAGCGGTTGCGCGCGGACCAGGAAAAAACCGATTGGCTCCTGCCGGAGGATCAGCGCTTTTTGGTGGATGGCCTTTTACCGGCGTCGGGCCCGCGCCCCGGCAGTGCCAAGCCGCAACACCGCTATGCAGATCAGATCTGGGCGCTGCTGGGTTGGAAAGAAATCCGCACGGCCGCCGCGCTGCTGGGCGCGGAAGCAGAGGCCACGTGGGCGGATGAACAGTACCGCCTGCTGAAGGCGCAAGTGCGGCGCTCGCTTCGCGCGCGAATGGATTTGATGACCGGCATGTGGGTGCCGGGCGCTGCCGAAGATGAGCAATTGGATATCCAAACCGTGGCGCTGCTGTTTTGGCCCGGCGCCGAAACCGATTTGGTTGAGCCGCATGAATTGCAAACCAGCCTCGACATGTTCTACGCCGACTTTTTGCAGCGCCGGCAGCCCGGCTGGTCCGGCGTGATGGCGAATGACGAAGGCGCGCTGCTGGGCCCGTTGGCTACCATGGGGCGCACCGATTACGCGCGCGAGGTGCTCTACTCGCTGCTGGATCGCCGCCAGCCGCGCGGTTGGCAAAGCTGGCCCGATGTCAGCACCAGCGATCCGCGCCAGATGGGGCATGTCACCGCGCAGCCGGATATCCGGGCGGCGGCGCTGTATTTTCTGGGCGTGCGCGGCCTAGCCGCCCGTGAAACCGACAAGCAGTTGGATTTGTTTGCCGGCGCGCCCGCCGAGTGGTTGCAGCATGGCGAAGGCTTCCGTGTGTTCGGCATGCCCACCGCGTTCGGGCCGCTGGATTTGGCGGGGCGGTGGGAGCAAAAAGAATTCACGGTGGAAATTGGCGGCGGGGCGCAACCGCCCGCTGGCTACCGGCTCTGGTGGCCGCGCAATATGCGGCCCATCCGTGTCTTGGCCGACGGCCGCGATGTGACGGACTTTGACGGCACCGGCGTCAATTTGCCGCCCAAGTTCAAGGGGTGGGTGGAAGTCTTATTCCCGCAGCCGGCGCCCTGGCCGCGCGACCCGTAAAACCGCGCGCGTGCGGGGCGAGAGGGGGGCTTACGCGCCAGTGATGTTTTGCTTGGTTTCCAGCGCGATTTGCAGTTCTTCGTTGGTGGGCAACACCAGGATTTGCAGCGGCGCGCCGGCCTGATGGATGGCGCGCGGCCCGTTGGCTCGCGCGGCATTTTTGGCCAAATCCAGCCGAATGCCCAAATGCCCCAGCCCGGTGCAAATCCGCTCGCGCACCGGCGCGGAGTTTTGGCCGATGCCGGCGGTGAACACAATGGCATCCACGTGCGGCACCACGGCGAGATAGGCGCCGATATATTTCTGGATGCGGTAGCAAAACATTTGCAGTGCGGTCTCGGCTTGCGCATCGCCGCCGGCCGCTTTTTCGACCACCTCGCGCATGTCGTTGACCCCGCAAATGCCCTTGAGGCCGGATTGCTTGTTGAGCGCGTTGACCATCTGGTGGATGTCCATGCCGGTAAGGCCCATGATGTATTCCAGCGCGGCGGGGTCCATATCGCCGGATCGCGTGCCCATGATCAGCCCTTCCAGCGGGGTCACGCCCATGGAGGTGTCCACGCACTTGCCGTGGCGTACGGCGGCCATGGAGCAGCCATTGCCGAGATGGATGCTGATGAGGTTGGTCTTGGCCAGCGGCTTGCCGATGAACTCCGCCGTGGCCTGCGTGATGAACTTGTGCGAGGTGCCATGAAAGCCGTAGCGGCGCAGCCGGTGCCGCGTGTACCACTCGTAGGGCACGGCATAAAGAAAAGCCTTTGGGGGCATGGTCTGGTGGAAAGCGGTGTCGAACACCGCCACCTGCGGCGCGCGCGGGAAAAATTCTTCGGCCACTTCAATGCCCATCAGGTTGGGCGGGTTGTGCAGCGGGCCCAGCGGGAAAAATTCGCGGATGGTGGCCTTGACTTTGGGGGTGATGCGCACGGTGTCGCTATACACCTCGCCGCAGCTCAAGACGCGGTGGCCGACGCCCTCGATTTCGGCGGCGTCGCGGATGACGCCGCGTTGCGGGTCCGTCAGCAGCGCTACCACGCGGGACATTCCCTCGTGGTGGTTCTTCAGCGGGTTTTCTTCGACAAAGCGCTGTTCCTGGCCGTCGGTGAAGATGGTGTGGGTGACGCGGCCGGTGGCCTCGCCGATTTTTTCCACCAAGCCGGAGGCGAGCACCGCGTAGCGGTGGGCGTCCGCCAAATCCATGAGTTGATATTTGATGGAAGAACTGCCGGCGTTAATCACAAGAATTTTCATGCCCGAGGTGTAGCATGGCGCCGGATAAAATAAAAGAGCCGGATGACCAGCATCCGGCTCGGGGGCAGGCAGGGCCGCTTACAACGAAGCCGCCCAAGTGGCCCGGCGGGCATTGATGCGCGCGCGCGCGGCTTTGCGTCGCCGCTTCTCGCTCGGCTTTTCAAAGTGCCGCTTGGCGCGGATGTCGCGCATGATGCCTTCGCGGTCCAATTTCTTTTTCAAGCGGCGCAACGCTTTTTCAACCGGTTCGCCTTTCTTGATTTTCACTTCGGTCATGTTGGGGAATTCACCTGCCTTCTGATGGGTTTCCGGCGCGAGGCCGGTTGCCGGGCGTTAGCTCCGGCAGAAAAACGTGGGCCACCCTAGGGCATGGCCGGGCGGCTGTCAATGGCCAATCCGCTGAAAAAACCGCTTTTTTGAAGGTGGAAATCAGGGCTGGCGGGCCACGAGCAGGCGGCTGGGCTGGCCGGCAGGCATCGCCGGCTGGAGGGTGAAGGTGTCGAGGATGGCCGGCAGCAGGCAGGTGGTGCCGTGCGGAATAATCATGGCCGGCTGGCCGTTGGTTTTGATGCGCGTGTCGCCGTGCGTGGCGAAGAGAATCAGGAAGCTGTTGCCGTCGTGGGTGGCGCGGGCAGGACCGGTGATGGTCCATTCCTCCACGTGGAAATGCGGCGCGGACAGCAGCAGGCGGGCGCTATGCCCCGGCGAACGAGCTTCTTCCGGTTGGATGGGAGCCACGGGGCTGCCGGTGAGGTCCCAGTTGATGACCTGCAACGCCTGCTCGATATGCAGCGGGCGTGGCTGGCCGTTTTTGTCGAAGCGGTCCCAATCGTAGAGGCGGTAGGTGGTGTTGGCGTCTTGCTGTACTTCCAGCAGCAGGCAGCCGGCGCCGATGGCGTGGATGCGCCCGCCGGGCGTATGAAAAACCATGCCGGGGCGCGCGGGGAATCGCTGCAGCAGCGCGGGAATGGTGCCGGCGGCACGGGCTTGCGCGAAGTCGGCGGGGGTCACGCCGGGCTTGAAGCCGGAATAAATATGGGCATCGGGCGTGGCGGAGAGCACATACCACATTTCGCTTTTGGCCTCGCCGCCGAAGCGTGCGGCGCTGTCGTCATCCGGATGCACCTGCACGGAGAGGGTTTCGCGCGCGTCAATAATTTTGACCAGAAGCGGGAAGGTGGCGCTGGTGCGGCCACGCCCGAGCAGTTCCGCCCCGCGGCGGGCAATGGCCGTGGACAGCGTGGCGCCGGCATCCGGGCCATTGATGAGGCGCGTGCGGCCGTCGGGGTGGTCGGCAATTTCCCACGACTCGGCATAAATGCCCGGATTGAGCCGCCGGCGAAATTCATGGATAAGCCGGTCGCCGCCCCAAATGTATTCCTTATAGATGGGCTGCAGCAGGAGCGGCATGTGCTGGGTTGCTTCCATACCAACTATACTATGCGGTGAATCCACGGGGCGGACAAGCAAAAGCGGCGAACGCGCGGCGTTTCACTCCTCCTCCGCAGGCGCGGGGCGGGCGCGGGAGAGGGAGGAGTCCGGCAGCGGCGACAGGCTGGCCAGGCGCAGGATTTGACCGCGCTCCAGATGGCGCAGATTTTTGCGGCCGGCGGTATCGAAGTCGCGCGTGAGCAGTTGCAGGCGGTGGATGGCGCCATTGCTGCAGCAGGCGGGACACAAGGTTTGACCTTTGGCGAAAGTGGGCGACCCGACTAACCGCGCGCGGATGACACCATCCGGGGCGGGCGACGGGGCGGGAGATAGTACCAGCAGGGCATACGCCAAGTGGCGCAGATCGCGCGGCAGGAGATTGTTCACAATTTGCAGCGACTGCGGCACTTTCCACGTGCGGACATCATGGCAGGGTTCGGCCAGCGGGCAGGTTTGCTCGTGGGGGCAGGGGGCCAGCAGGTGCAAGCCCAGATCGGTCAAGGCGAAGGTGCGCAATTCGCGCATGTAGTCGCCGGCCTCGCGCAGGAGCGGCTCGCAGATGATCAAGCGTCCGAGGGGCGCGAGCCATTCGCGGGCGCGAGCGAGCAAACTGCGGCGCAGGGCGGGGGTGAGTTCGTTGAGCACGTAATGCAACAAAATGACATCAAAGGGGCCATCGGCGGCAGTTTCTTCCAACGTGGCGGCTTGGGTGCGCAGCATGGCGGCGGGCCAGCGGCTGGCGCGCAACGTGGAGAAGCATTCGTGCAGGCAGCGCAACGCGGCGCGCGAGCGGTCGTGCGCGTGGAGCAACACGGGGCGCGGGCCAAGATGATCCAGCAGCGCAAACGAGGCCGCGCCGGTGCCGCAACCCAGATCCAAAACGCGCAGAGGCTGGGGGGTGGGGGGGAAGGGGGGGAGTTCCGCCAGAATGTGGGTCAGGCGCGCGTGGGTTTGCGGCGCGAAGAACACCGCATAGGCCGCGCAATCGCGCGTGTCGCGTAGGTAATCGGGCAGCGTGTCGGTGGCGGGGCGCGCGGTGGTGAAGCGGTCAGCCAGCCGTTTAATGTCGGGACGCAGGCGCTGCAAGGTATCGCGCAGCGCCACGCCGCGCGTTTCCGTTTGGGCGAGATTCAACCAATAGCTTTCGAGTTCGTGGGGATAGGCAACAGGCGGCATGGTTATCCTTGGAGCGGGAGGAAATGTTGATAGCCGCCGGCGCGCAGCGGTTGCAGGCGGCCGTCGGGCAGGCGGATGACGCGGCGGCGCGGATTGGCGAGGATTTCGCCGATGCAAGTGGCGCGCAGCCGGGGAAACTGTTTGGCCCAAGCGGTGGCAAAACGCGCTTGTTTGGCCGCCGGTACGGTGAAGAGCAATTCAAAGTCTTCGCCATCGCCCATGGCGTGTTGCAGGGGATGGGCCGTGCGGCGAGCTGCGCGGGTGATGGGGATGGCGGCGGCATTCAACTGCACGCCGCAGCGCGAGGCTTCCAAGAGGCGGGGCAGGTCGGCGGCAAGGCCGTCAGACAAATCCATCATGGCGGTGGCGAAACCGGAGCGCGCCAAAAATTGGCCGGCGGCCAGGCGCGGTTCAAATAGCAGGTGGTGGCGCGAGCCGGGCAGGTACGCGCCGCCCAACGCACCGGTCACATAGAGCCCGTCACCGGGGCGCGCGCCGGCGCGCAGCACGGCTCGGCCGCGCGGAATGAGGCCCACACCGAAAATATGCAATTCCAAGGTGTCGCCTTCGGCGGTGTCGCCGCCCAAAATGCTGAGGTTCCATTTTTTGGCGGCAGCGATCATGCCGGAATAAAGCTGGCGGATGCGCGCCACCGGCGTGGCCGCAGGCGCCACCAGATCAATCAGCGCCCAGCGCGGCTCACCGCCCATGGCGGCGATGTCGGAAACCGCGCGAGCGATGGCTTTGCGCCCGACCAAGCGCGCGGGGGTGTCCGGCAAAAAGTGGCGCTGCTCAATCACGGGGTCGGAGGTGAACAGCCAGTCGTGGCGCGTGCCGGGCATGCGGACCACGGCGCAGTCGTCGCCGGGGCCGACAATGGTGTCGCGCCGTTGCGGCAGGCGCGGCAGGATGCGGCGCAGCAGGGCGTTTTCACCGATGGTCTGGAGTGTGGGCATGGGCGCGGGGTCAGGAGGGGGGCGGGTGCGGGGTCCAGCGGGCATAAATGGAAAGTGGGAGCAGGCGGTCGGGGGCGGCGGAGTGGGCAAGGGCCAGTTCGCCCACTTCGATATGGCCGCCAAACGGCTGCATCAGATCGGCCAGCAAATTGCGCAGCATGAGCGCGGAGGCCTCGATGTTGTAAGTGGTCAATAGCAGTAGCCGCGGGCGCTCAGTCATGACGCGGCGGCTCAGGTCGAGCAGCTCAGGCAGTTGCCGCTCCACTTTCCACACGTTGCCATCGGGCCCGCGACCGAAGGCGGGCGGGTCGAGCAGGATGCCGTCATAGCGCGAGCCACGCTTGATTTCGCGGCGGACATATTTCATGGCATCTTCCACCAGCCAACGGATGGGTTTTTCCGCCATGCCCGAAAGGGTTTGGTTCTGGCGGCCCCAAGCGATGGCCGGTTTGGAGGCGTCCACGTGGGTGGCCTGCCAGCCGGCATCGGCCGCCACCAGCGTGGCCGCGCCGGTGTAACCGAACAAGTTGAGCAGGCGCGCGCCGGGCGCCGCCGCTTGCTGGATGGCCCGCCAATGCGGCGCTTGCTCCGGGAAGATGCCAAGGTGTTTGCTGGTGTCGGAAATCTTGGCGAGAAACGTGAGGTTGCCATAGCGCATTCGCCATTCGCGTGGGCAGCCGGGGCGCAGGTCCCAGCCGTGGTCTTCATCGTGGATGGCTTGCGCGCGATCCCATTCGGCGGGCGGCAGCACGGGCTCCCACCAAGCCTTGGGTTCGCCGCGAATCACCAGCACTGGCCCGAAGCGTTCGAGCTTGCAGCGGCGCCCGGAGTCCACCAATTCGTAGTCGGGAAAACCGCCGATGGCGGTTCGAATGACGGGCGCGTCAGACATCGGTTTCGTCGGCAGCAACGGTGTGGGAAAACCGGCAAATGCCGCGCTTAGCGCGGCCGAGAAACTCCGCGTATTCCTGCGCGAAGGGGTTGGCGGTGGCCGCCGACAATTGTTCGCGGGCCTGCGTGGTGTTGAGACCGGCGCGATACAGCAAGTGGAACGCCTGTTTGACTTGCGCGCGCTGTTCCGGAGTGAATCCGGCGCGGCGCAGGCCGATGATGTTCAACCCAAACACCATGCTATTGGCGCAATTGGCCGCCACACAGAAGGGGAGCAGGTCCTTGGTGATTACGGAAATCGCGCCAACCATTGCCAGCCGGCCAATGTGGCAAAACTGGTGTACGCCGACACCACCGCCCAGAAACGCGCGCTCGCCCACGGTCACATAGCCGGCCAGCAAAACGCCGTTGGCCAGGACCACGTGGTCGCCCACCTCGCAGTTGTGCGCGGCGTGGGAGTTGGCCATCATGAACACATGGTTGCCGATGCGCGTGGTTGTGCCCGGCTTGGTGCCGCGGTTTACGGTGACCCCTTCGCGGAAAATGCAGTCATCGCCAGTGACCACATAGGACGGTTCATTCTTGAACGACAAATCCTGCGGCTCGCCCCCGATGACCGCACCGGCGTGCAGCCGGCAGCGCGCACCAATGGTGGTGTAGTCTTTGACCACCGCGTGCGAGTCGAGCACGCAGCCGTCGCCAAGGCGCGCCGTGGCCGCCACGTGGGCATAGGGACCGAGCGAGACGTTCACGCCCAGTTGGGCGCCGGGTTCGATGATCGCGGTGGGATGAATCATGGACAGCAGCTCCTGAATAATGGCCGGCAGCATAACGCAGGCAAGGCGCCCGCCGCAATGCGAACATTTACAGCCCGCCCGGATTGGGCTACAACCATGACGGCGGCACGCGCCGCAAGCAAGGAGCAAGCATGATGCGGGTGTTGATGGTTGTGCAAACCGCCATGTCGCTGGGCATGGGCGAACAGGTCTTTTTGACCGGCAGCACGGATGAGCTGGGCCGCTGGAATGTGGCCACCGTCCCCATGACGCGCACGGACGACTGCCGCTGGGAAGCCACCCTCTGGCTGCGGGATTCCACGCCCGTGGAGTTCAAGGTCACCCGCGGCAGTTGGGAAACCGAGGAAGTGGACGCGCAGGGCCGGTTGATGGCCAACCATGTCTTCACGCCGGCGGATGGCGCCGTGGTGGAAATCAAAGTGGCTGCCTGGAAAGATGAGCGGCCCGCGCCAGCCACGCCGCGCATCACCGGTGACTATCGCCACTTGCCGCAAGTTCATTCGCAATTTCTGGCCCATGACCGCGATGTGGTGGTGTGGTTCCCACCCGGCTACGACACGCAGCCAACCAAGCGCTACCCCGTGCTCTACATGCACGATGGCCGCCAAGTTTTCGATCCCACCACGTCCACGTGGGGCAAGGATTGGCAAGTGGATGAGATCGCCCAGCACATGATCCTGAACGGCGAGCTTGAACCTTTCATGGTCGTGGCCGTGGATTGCACCGAGGCCCGGCGCGAGGAGTACGCCCCCGCCCACAAGGGCGATGACTACCTGCGCTTCCTGCTGGAAGAACTCAAGCCCATGGTGGACGCCACTTGGCGCACGGATCCGCACCGTACCGCCATCGCTGGCGCCAGCATGGGCGGGCTGATTTCGTTCTATGCCGCTTGGAAACGGCCGGATGTCTATTTTGGCGCCGCGTGCCTGTCGTCGGCCTTTCTTGAACGCTACGATCGCGAATGCTTCGCGCTGGTGGCCGCCGCCGAAGGGAACTGGCCGGACCTCAAGCTGTTTTTATCCTGCGGCGGCGCGGCGGGGTTGGAGGCGGAGCTGCTGCCCGGCACCTTGCGTATGGCGGATACTCTGCGGCGTGGCGGCTATCCCGAAAAGAACCTGAATGTGCGCATCGAAAGCTGGGCTGAGCACAACGAAGAAGCCTGGAGCCGCATGACGCCTCACTGGCTGCGCTTTTTGTTCGGCCGTCCGCAGCTTGCCGAACCCGATCCCGACGCCCGCCACAAGGCGCTATAAAGCTCCCGCCCCCCCACCGCGCCAACCCAACCCCCGGGGTTGGGCCGGCCCTTGACAATAATACAAAATAATGTACTAATTTCAGTACAAAGGAGATTGTCCATGCCCCGCCTCAATTTAGCTGAAGACATCAAGCCCTTGTCCGAATTCAGGGCTAATGTGACCACATACATTCGCCAGACCCGCCAAAACCGGCGCCCATTGGTGATCACCCACAACGGCAAATCGGCCGCCGTGCTGCTGGGTGTAGCAGAATATGAACGGTTGCTGCGGAAAATGGAAGTGCTGGAGGATATTCGTCTCGCCGAGGATCAACTCGCGCGCGGGGCGGGGGTCGCACATGACGCCGCGCAGAAGCAAGTGCTTGCCAAGGTACGCGGATGAAAGTGGAATGGGCCCCATTGGCCATTGACCGGGTGGCCGAGATTGCGGCCTATATTGCGGAAGACAACCCGAGCGCCGCCGAAAAATGGATTCGGAACATTTTTGTGCGAGTGGGTCAACTGCGGCAATTTCCTCGGAGCGGTCGGGCAATACCAGAAACAACGCGAAAAGACATCCGCGAACTGATTTGGGGCAATTACCGCATTATTTACCGCATCACGGCCCGCCGGGTGGCCATTCTGACCGTCCGGCACACGAAGACTATCCTCCCGCTGACCGAATTAGATTAGATTCGACCGGCAGGTGGGGGCATTTGGCGTGCCGCGGGGGTGCATTTCGCGGTTGCGGTTGGCGGGGCTTTTTGTGTACGGTGCGCTTTTCCATGGCCGGGCCGTTGCGCCCGGCCGCGAGCAAAACGAGTAGGCAAGGAAAGGCTGTAGACGAGTTATGAAGGATATCCCGGTCGCCGATGTGCGTAATTTTGTTTTGGTGGGTCACACGGGCAGCGGCAAAACGTCGCTGGTGGATGCCCTGCTTTATAAGCTGGGCGTGAACGACCGGTTGGGCAATCCCGGCGACGGCACCAGCATGGCCGATTGGACCGACGAAGAGAAAAACCGCAAGATTTCCATCTGGGCCAAGCCGTTTGACGCGGTATGGCGGCCCAAAGGCGCCAATCCGCTGCGCCTCGTGATGCTGGACACCCCCGGCTACGCCGATTTTTATGGGCAGATGGTGGCCGCCACGCAGGTGGCCGATGCCGCACTGCTCCTGGTGGATGCCACGGCCGGTGTGCAAGTGGGCACCGTCCGCGCCTGGAAGCGTTGTGAAGCGCTTGGCCTGCCGCGCGCTATTGCCATCACTGGTTTGGACAAGGAAAATGCCGATTTCAACGGCACGGTGGCCGCGCTGCAAGACCTGTGGGGCGTACGTTGCGAAGTGGTGACCTTCCCCACGGCCGACAAGAAGGGCGTCGTGGATGTGCTTTCCGGCCAGAGCCCGGAGGCCGAAGAGCTCCGCAGCAAACTGACGGATGTCGCCGCCGAGTCCAGCGATGAGCTGATTGAAAAGGTGCTCAACGGCGAGACGCTTTCCGCCGATGAACTCGCGCAGGGGTTGCGGTCCTCGGTGGTGCAAACCAAGTTCATTCCGATTTTCGCGGTGATGGCCCGGCAATCGCTGGGGCTGGATGAACTGATGCAGGGCTTTGGGCGGCTAATGCCCAGCCCCGCCGACCGCCCGGTGAAGGACGAAAGCGGCGCCGAGGTCAACGCGGCGGCGGATGCGCCGCTCGTGGCGCAGGTCTGGCGCTCCATCAACGACCCGTTTGTTGGCCAGTTGACGCTGGCGCGCATCTGGGGCGGCACCTTGAAGGAAAACTCCGAAATCTTCAACGCCACGAAGGAGCAAAAAGAGCGCGTGGGCACCATTTACTTCACCAACGGCAAGAAGAACGACCCCACGCCGGAAGCGCAGGCAGGCGACATCGTGGCGCTGGCCAAGCTCAAAAGCACCGGGCTCAACGATACGCTGTGCGCCGTTGGCAAGCCTGCCAAGATGGCGCCGATTGTGTTCCCGAATCCCGTGGCCTCGTTCGCCGTCATGCCCAAGAACCAAGGCGATGAAGACAAGCTCGGCCAAGGCTTGAGCCGCATTGCCGATGACGATCCGACCATCCACGTGCAGCGCAACGACGAAACGCGCGAGCTGATCATCACCGGCATGGGCGACGTGCAAATTGACGTGGCCATGGAGCGCATGAAGGTGCGCAGCAAGGTGGAAGTGACCCTCAGCACGCCGAAAGTGGCCTATCGCGAAACCGTCACCACCAAGGGCGAAGGCCACTACAAACACAAAAAGCAATCCGGCGGCCGCGGCCAATATGGCGAAGTCTATCTGCGCATTGAGCCGCTGCGCCCCGGCGTGGACCACTGGTTCGTGGACGGCATCGTCGGCACCAGCATCCCGCGCAATTTCCTCCCGGCCATTGAAAAGGGTTTGGTGGAAGGCATGACCCGCGGCGCGGTGGCCGGCTATCCCGTGGTCAATACCATGGTCACGGTCTATGACGGTAGCTCCCACGATGTGGACAGCTCCGAAATCGCCTTCAAAATCGCCGCCCGCACCGCGTTCAAGGACGGCATGGCCAAGGCCAAGCCCGTGCTCCTGGAGCCCATCATGAACATCCGCGTGACCATTCCGGCGGAGTTCATGGGCGATTGCACCGGCGACCTGAACCACAAGCGCGGCCGCATCATGGGCATGGATGCCGAAGACGGCATGCAGGTCATCGTTGCCGAAGTGCCGCAGGCCGAGGTGTTCAAATACTCCTCGGAACTGCGTTCCATGACCGGCGGGCGCGGCTCGTTCGAAATCAGCTTCAACCGCTACGACATTGTGCCCTCCAACGTGGCGCAAAAAGTCATTGCCGAAGCGGCGAAGAACAAGCAAGCCGAAGAAGAGGAATAATCATTCCCCCGGCGGCCGGCGGGTGGCGCACGCAAGGTGTCGTCCCTGCGGCAGGAAGGACATGACAAGGTATGAGTGGACATAGCAAGTGGTCAACCATCAAGCATAAGAAGGGCGCGGCCGATGCGCGGCGCGGCAAGATCTTCAGCAAGCTGGCCAAGGAATTGACGGTTTCCGCCAAAGCCAGCGGCGGCGATCCAGCCTCCAACATCACCCTGCGCACCATCCTGGCCAAGTGCAAGGCCGTGAACATGCCGGCGGACAATATTGAGCGGGCCATCAAGAAGGGCACGGGCGAATTGCAAGGCGCCGCGCTCGAAGAAATCATGTTTGAGACCTACGCCCCCGGCGGCGTCGGCCTGATCATCCTTTGCCTGTCCGACAACCGCAACCGCTCGGTGGCTGAAGTCCGCCACGTTTTGCAGCGCAACAACTCCACGCTGGCCGGCTCCAATCAGGTGCTACGCAACTTCCAGCGCCGCGGTCAAATCCTTGTGGATGCCGAGGGTGTGGATGAAGATAAACTCATCGAGATTGCGCTCGACGCCGGTGCGGACGATGTCACCCACGAAGGCACGGAATTTGAAGTCCTGACCGCGCCCAACGTCTATAACGAAGTCTCCGAAAAAATCACCGCCGCCGGCTACAAAGTCTCCGAGGATTCCGGCATCAACTTTGTGCCCACGGTGTGGACCCCGGTGACGGATAAAGCGCAGGCCACCGCCATCCTCAAGATGATCGAGGCCATCGAGGAGCTTGAGGACGTCCAAAACGTCTACATGAACGGTGACATCGCCGACGAAGCCATGCCCGACTAAATGCCGCCCCCAGTTCCGCTCGCGCGCCAGGATCCGCCCGGATTTTGGCGTTTTTTTTAAAACGTATTTTCGGGATCGGCAGCGGCCATGGCCGGTCTTATAGAGTTTTTGCAGGGCAGGAACGGTTGAGGAACGAAACCTCCCCTGAGAACGGCTGGAAAGTCCGCGGCCATTCCAGTCCTACAACCCAACCGGATTCGGATTATGGAGCCGGAACACCCCCAACGGGAATCGCCCGCTCGCAATGCACCGCGTGACAATGAGATTTCCGGGATGCGCGGAATTCAAGAATACTATTTCCCGAATAGATTGCGTTTCCTGAACCCGCCGGCGGTTGGTCCCATGCCCCTTTCTTCGACTGGGATGCAGTCCCGCATCAAACGAAAAAAACGCATAAATCACCCACCTTAATTTTGTCCAGAGTTTATAAACTGTGGACATTGACGTCAAAATAGCTAATCATAAATGCCCTAATAAATAGACGTAACAAATTGTATGTGATTGAGAAATGAATATTACAACATATGTCCACACTTTATAAACTCTGGACAGTACGGTTCAAATGGGAAAAAGGAAGTGATCTGAAAACGGCTGCTTCCACATCCCAAACGAGACGATCCTGTCACTGAGAAAAGCGAAAAAAAAGGGTGCATCCAAGAGGATCTTTTCATCAATCCCGATCCTTCCCGGAGCGGGTAGGGTTTTGGCGCTTTTTTTTGCGGTGGGTTTCGCGGTAGATTACCCGCATGAAAGTTCTGGGCATAGATGCTTCGCTCCGGGGCACGGGGTTGGCGGTGATTGAGCAGCAAGGCTCACGCACGCGTGCGCTCCATTGGGAAGTGGTGAAGATTCCCGCCCATGTGCCGCATTCCGGCTGCCTGCGGCAAATCAGCGAGCGTCTCGCCGCCGTGCTGGCTGCGCACCAGCCCGCCGCGGCCGCCATCGAAGGTGGTTTTTATTTCAAGAATGCCAAAGTGGCCCTGGTGCTGGGCGAGGTGCGCGGCGTCGCCATTGCCGCCTGCGCCATGGCGGCGGTGCCCGTCTATGAATACTCGCCGCGCCGCGCCAAGCAAAACATCACCGGCTGGGGCGCCGCGCCCAAGGAGCAGGTGGCCAAGATGGTGCAATCGGTGCTGGGTCTGCCCACGCTGCCGCCGGCCGATGCCACCGACGCCTTCGCGCTGGCGCTCTGCCATGCGCAAAGCGGACGCGGCCTGTTGACGGGCGAGCCCATCTGATGGCCGCTGCAGGTCAGGAACGGCTACGGCTGGCAGGGGTGTCCAAATCTTTCCCCGCCGCCGGCGGGCCGGTGCCCGTGCTTCACGAAGTATCGCTCACGCTGCACGCCGGTGAGTTCGGCGTCATTACCGGTCCATCTGGCTCCGGCAAAACCACACTGCTGATGCTGGCCGGCCTGCTGCTGGCGCCGGATAGCGGCGGGGTCTGGCTGGATGGCGTGGCCACGGCGGCCCTGCCAGATGCCGCGCGGGCCGAGATTCGCAAGCACGATATCGGCATGGTGTTCCAAAAGTTTTGCCTCATGCCGCACCGCAGCGCGCTCGACAACGTACTCTTCCGCTTTCGCTATGTCGGTGGCGACACCCATGCCGCCCGCGATCAGGCCCGCGACGCGCTGGCCCGCGTGGGGCTGGCCGCCAAAGCCGGGCAGGCCGCGCGGTTGCTCTCCGCCGGCGAAATGCAGCGCGTGGCCATCGCGCGCGCGTTGGCCCGCCCCGCGAAGATTTTGCTGGCCGACGAACCCACCGGGAATCTGGACCCCGATTCCGCCGCACAGGTCATGGAACTCTTCCGCGCGGTGAACCGCGCCGGCATGGCCATCCTGCTGGTGACGCACAACCACGACTGGATCGCGCACGGCACCGCGCATTGGACCATGCACAACGGCCGCTTGCAGCGGCAATAGGCCCTATTCCTTTGGCCGCAGTGCGGCCAACGCATCGCGCGCCGCGCCAATGCTCGGCCCGAAAGCCAGCATCCCATCCGGGTGACCACCCAACCGCAGCACCGCCACCGGCGGCAGGGTGGGGGCCAACGCGGCGATGGCCCGCGCCAATTCCGGCGTGCCGAACTCGGCATCGTCCGGCGTGGCCGGCGCGCCCGTGGCGCGCAGCCGCGCATAGAGCGCGCGGTCGTGAACGTGAATGACCGCGTGCGTATCGGGCCGCGTGGCATAGACCGCGCCGTGGCTCATGGATTCCGACGATGCCGGCAGCGGCCCGCGGCACAACACAAAGTTGCGCGCGATGTCCACCGTCAGCACCGCGCAAAAATGCTCCGGCAGCGCGTTTTTATGGCGGCCCGTGCCGCTGGCGCTGATCACAAACGTATTGCCGCCCGGCCGGCGCGCGCTGATGTTGCCGTAGCCGATGCCGTCGGGCAGCACACCCAGCCAGCCCCAGCGGCGCAACTCGTCGCGCACGCGCAACAGTCCGGCCAGCGCGGGGTGGGCGGGGGGCGGCGCTGGTTCGTGCGTGAAGGAAAACTTGATGTAGCCTTCGGCGCTATGGCTTGAGGTCGGCATACAGTTGGCGCAATCCTTCGCGGGTGGCGGGCGCCAGCCCGCGTTCGGTGATGATGCCCGTGAGCAGCCGCGCGGGCGTGACATCAAACCCGTAGTTGGCGGCGGGGGTTTCGGCGGGGCAAATCCGCACGGTGGTCAGCCGCCCGGCGGCGTCATCCCAGCCGGTCATGGTGCGGACTTCATCGGCATGACGTTCTTCAATCACAATTTCGCGCACGCCGTCGTGGATTTGCCAATCAATGGTGGACACGGGCAGAACGGCATAGAACGGCACTTGGTTGTCGTGCGCGGCCAGCGCCTTGAGATAGGTGCCGATTTTGTTCGCCACATCGCCCGCGGCCGTCACGCGGTCCGCGCCCACAAACACCACATCCACGAGGCCGTGCTGCATGAGGTGCCCGCCCGCGTTATCCGCCACCAGCGTATGCGGCACGCCGTGCTGCGCCAGCTCCCATGCCGTCAGCGCGGCGCCCTGGTTGCGCGGGCGGGTTTCATCCACCCACACGTGCACGGGGATGCCCGCCGCCACCGCGGCATACACCGGCGCCAACGCCGTGCCGTGATCCACAAATGCCAGCCAGCCCGCGTTGCAGTGGGTGAGCACATTCACCGGCGCGCCGCCCTTGCGCGCGGCGATATCGCGCAGGATGGCCAGCCCGTGCTGGCCCATGCGGCGGGAAAACTCGGCATCCTCATCCGTGATGGCCTGCGCCTCGGCCTGGGCCACTGCCAGCCGTTCCGCCGGCGAACAGCCGGCCAGCCGGGCCTGCATCCGCTGCACGGCCCACTCCAGATTTTTGGCAGTGGGGCGCGTGGCCAGTAGCGCCTCGGCCTCTGTTGCCAGTCGTGTGGCGAAATCATCTGCCGCCGCGTGGGCCACCACCGCCAGATAAATCCCCCATGCCGCCGCGCAGCCGATCAATCCCGCGCCACGCAAGTTCATGTTGCGGATGGCCGCGGCCATGGCCGCCGGCGTGCGCAAATCCAGCAGCGCGAACTCATGCGGCAGGCGCGCCTGATCAATAATGCGCACACAGCCAGGCGCGGCCAGCCAGATGGTCCGATACGGTTTGCCTTGCACGTTCATGGCGTGGTTGTCGCCGAAAACCCCCGCCCGCGTCAAGGCCGCGCTCCGGTGCGTTCCATACCGTGGAACATTCCCCCTATGCGGGATAAACTTTTTTCCACAGCGTGGAAAAAATCCGCTACCTTTTTCCACAGTGTGGAAATATTTTTTCCACAGCGTGGAAAAATCACGCAAAGTTTTTCCATTGTGTGGAAAAGTGACCCCAAAGTTTTTCCATTGTGTGGAAAAATCGGCTGGATTTTTTCCACAGTGTGGAAAACCTCGCCCGCGTGGGATGAACTTTTTTCCACAGTGTGGAAAACCCGGCGGAGCAACCAAGGACAACATGAGTGGCGTAGAGAAAAAATGGAATCAGGTGGCGGTGCTGCTGGGCGGGCCGTCGTCGGAGCGGGAAGTCTCGCTGAGGTCGGGCGCGGCGGTGGCGAAGGCACTGCGTGCGCGGGGCTATGACGCGCGCGAAGTGGAGGTGGATAAGGAATGCCGCTTTGTGCTGCCGGCGGGCACCGAGGTGGCGTTTGTGGCCATGCACGGGCGCTTCGGCGAAGATGGCGGCGTTCAGGCCGTGCTGCGGGCGCAGGGCGTGCCGCATACCGGTTCCAGCCCCGAGGCGTGCGCGCGCGCGTTCGACAAGTCGCAAAGCAAGCCCATCATGGTGCAGGCGGGCATTCCGACGCCGCCGTACGAGTTGCTGCGCGCGGGGGAGCCGCGGACGCTGCCGCTGCCGGTGGTGGTCAAGCCGGTGCGGCAAGGTTCCAGCGTGGGGGTGTCGCGCGTGTTCAAGGAAGAGGAGTGGCCGGCAGCCATCGCGCTGGCACACCGCCTCGACGAGATTGCGCTGGTGGAGGAGTTCATTGACGGCCGCGAGCTGACGGTGGGCGTGGTGGGCGATGTCGCGCTGCCGGTGGTGGAGATCATCGCACCGGATGGTAATTTTAATTACCGTGCCAAATATACGCTGGGAGTGTCCAAGCACGTGGTGCCCGCGCCGCTGCCGGCGGAGCTGGCCGCCGCGTGTCGCGACGCCGCGCTGGCGCTGTTCCGTGCGCTAGGATGCCGCGGCATGGCGCGCGTGGATTTTCGCCTGCGCTCCGATGGCCGTTTCTATGTGCTTGAACTCAACAACATTCCTGGCCTCACCGAGATCAGCCTGCTGCCCGATGCCGCGCGCGCCCACGGCTGGAGTTTTGAAGAACTTTGCGAAATCATCCTGAATATGGTAGACTGCTCCGCCACAACAGAAAAAGGAGCATAAATAGATTATGAATGTATTACGTGTGATCGCCAACCCGAAGCCGGTGGAGCAATCGGCCAGCTTGAAAATCGAAGCCGCCTTCATGGCGGCCCTGCAGCAAAAGCATCCCGATGCGCAGGTCACCACCATCAATGTTTTTCAGGATGATGTGCCGCAGTTGGATGCCCTCCTGCTGCCGGCATTCTTTGGCGCGCCGCCAGCCAATGCCGAGATCGAGCGCCGGCGCGACCGCCAGCGCGAGCTGCTCGCGATGTTTCTCGCCGCCGATCTGGTGGTGATTGCCTCGCCGGTGTGGAACTTCAACGGGCCGCCGCAGTTGAAGGCGTTTATTGACGCCATCATGGTGGCTGGCAAGACCTTCAAATATACCGCCAACGGGCCCATCGGGCTCGTGCCGGAAAAGAAGGTCGTGGTGTGCTACGCCAGCGGAATGCTCTACGACCACGGCCAGCCGCCGCAGCAAACCCTGACGCCCATGCTGACCACCCAGCTCGGCTTCATGGGCATCACGAATGTGACGCTGATTGGCGCGCAAGGGCAGGGCGCGGGCCGCGAAAAGGCTGCCGCCACCCTCGCCGCGGCCATCGAAAAAGCGCAAGCCGCCGCCGCGCAATTCTAACGCCGCCCGCTCGTGCGCAGGCCGCCTCCCCGGCGGCCTTTTTCTTTCGGTTGTTTTGCCCGCACTGGGGAGGATCGTGATGGATCAGAAGCCCCCTCTTGTATGTGACCCTTTTTTGCGGTCAAACCGTGGGGTTGCAGCCAGCATCAAATCAACCCATTTTATTTTGCGGATTCTGACATGCCATCCAGAGTTTATAAACTCTGGATGGTTTCCGTATTAGTCTTATCTCATTCTCATACATTATAATATGTATAAAATATTGGCTATTTATAATCGGCTGTTTTGCAGGTGCCATCCAGAGTTTATAAACTCTGGATGGATCCGACGTGAGGTGTTTTGTGTTTTTATCCGCTCGGTGCGGACCCGCATGTAGGTCGTTGAAAGGTGCCAGAAACCATCGGCGCGATGATTCTGAAAACCACATCATTTATGGTCAAGTTCTGCTGGCGCTTCGTTGGCAATGCATGGCAGTCCTCGGCTCAGGCACCTCTACCTGATCCCGAGCACCGTCACCCCAATCGGCGAAGAAACTTTTTGGCCGTAGCGCGCGCAAAGAAAAAGTTTTCGCGGGGGTGGGGGTGTGGCATAGTAGGCGCCTGTTTGTTTGGTAAATGGTGAGGTTTACGTTGGCGGCATTGAAGTCCAAGCGGCGGGGCAACCAGTCGCGCGAAAGCATACTGCGGAGCAAAGCGCGTTCCAGCGCCCGGCGGCAAGCCGTGCGCCGGGGCGTGACCACCGCCGTGGTCGCGCTGCTGGGCGTGGCTGCCATCGGTGCCGCGCTGTGGTGGGGCGGGCAGGCGGCGTGGCAAATCCTGTTCACCGAAAACGAGTTTTTTCTGATCCGCGATATCGAAGTGACGACCGATGGCGCGCTGACCATGCAGGAGATTCTGGATGCCGCGCAGGTGAGCAAGGGCCAGAACCTGTTTGCGGTGCAGCCGGACACCATCCGCGAGGCGCTGCTGGGCAAGGCCATGATCGCCAGCGCGCAGGTGGGCCGGCGGCTGCCGGATACGCTGCTGATCGAAGTGGGCGAGCGCGTGGCCGTGGCCCGGCTGGGGCGCTCGGATGCCGGCAGCCCGCTGGCGGTGGACCTGACCGGCCATGTGCTGGGGCCCAGCAGCGTGCGCGCCAGTTTGCCCGTGATTCTCGGCGTGCGCGATAAGGGCCTCAAGCCCGGCGATGTGGTGCAAGACCCCATGCTGGCCGAGGCGCTGCAAGTGCTCGAGATTTGCAATCTGGTGGCCATGCGGCAGGAACTCACCGTGGCCACCATCGAAGTGGGCCACCCCGACCGCCTGACCGTGGGTCTGACCACCGGCGAAACCGTGTTGCTCTCGCGGAACAAGCTGCGTGAAAAATTGGACCGGCTGCGCGCCATGCGCATCGAAGCGCGGCGGCGCGGGCTGGATTTGGCAGTGTATGACATGACCGTGGACCGCAATTTTGTGGGCCGCCCGGCCACGGGCGCGCCGCCGGCCGCGGCCGCGGCGCCGGCGTGGTAGGGGCGCGCGGAGAAAGGAACGTGGAAGAATGAAGTTGGAACCGATCGTGGCGCTGGAGATTGGCACGAGCCGCGTGCGCGTGTTTGTGGGCGAGCCGCGCGAGGATGAAGGCCTCATTATTACCGCCGTGGGCGATTGCGCCAGCAGCGGCATGCGCAAGGGCGAAGTGGTGGACTTCAACAGCCTGCACCCCTGCGTGGAAGCCGCGCTGCGCCAGGCCGAGGAGGCCAGCAACGTTTCGATCCACGATGTGTATCTGGCGCTCTCCGGTTCGCAAATCGAGGCCATGCCCAACCATGCCGAAATCCAGGTGGATGGCGAAATCACCGCGGAGCATACCGCACGCGTGCGCGAACTGGCCAAGGCCGTCACTCTGCCGGCGGACCGCGAAATCCTGCACAGCATCATCGGGCAGTACACGCTCGACGGTTTGCGCGGCGTCACGCCCGAGGGCATGGCGGGGCGCACGCTGGAAGTGAATGTGCTCATTGTCTATGGCGTCCATTCGCGGATGTTCAACCTGGTGCGCGTGATTCAAGAGCTCAAGCTCTCCCTCGCGGGCACGCTGTTCAGCGGCCTGTGCGCCGCCCAGGCCGTGCTGACCCCCGAACAAAAAATGCAGGGCACGCTGCTGATTGACCTTGGCGGCGGCACGACCGATTACGTGGTCTATGCGCAGGCCCAAATCGCCGATGCCGGCGTGCTGGCCGTCGGCGGCGACCACGTGACGAACGATATCGCCCGCGCGTTCCAGGTGACCACCGCCGATGCCGAGGCGCTGAAAATCAAGTATGCCGATGCCATGGTCAGCGGCGCCGACCGCACCCGCTGGGAGCCGCTGCCGGCTGCAGCCGGCGGCCCGCCGCGCCAATTCAAGCGCATGGATATGCAGTCCATTGTGCACCTGCGCATGGAGGAAACCTTTGGCCTGATCCGCGAGCGCCTCAAGGCCCGCACACAGTTGTCGTTTTTAAGCGGCGGCGTGGTGCTGACCGGCGGCGGCGCGCACCTCAAAAACGTGACGACCCTCGCCGAGAAGGTGTTCGGCCTGCCGTGCACCATCGGCGTGCCGCGCAACGTGAGCGGCCTGACCACCAACCTTGCCCTGCCGGAATATGCCACCGGCATCGGCGCGGTGCTGCAAGGCCACCGCAATGCGCTCAATGCCGCGCAACAGGCCGGCGGCGTGTGGAAGAAAATCGGCCGCTGGTTCGGCGTGGGCTGAAGAGAGGATGACGATCATGACCGCACAACCGGAGAATTCGCAAGCCCAGGCCCCCGCGCCCCGCTGCCGTATTCTGGTGGTGGGCGTCGGTGGCGGCGCGTGCAACGTGGTCAGCCGCGCGTTGGCCGGCTGGACCGACGCGCCGCTGGTGGCGGGCATCAATACCGACGCGCCCGCGCTGGCGCAAAGCGATGTTGCCCTCAAACTGGCCATCGGCAAAAACGTCACCAAGGGCATGGGCACCGGTGGCGATGTGGAAGTGGGCCGCTTGGCCGCCAGCGAAGACCTCGATGCGCTGCGCAACCTGGTGGCGGGGCACGACCTGCTGCTGCTGGTGGCCGGGCTGGGCGGCGGCACCGCCACCGGCGCGGCGCCGGTGCTGGCGCGCGTCGCGCGTGAGGAAGGCCTGTTGGTGCTGGCCTATGTCACCCTGCCGTTTGCCTTTGAAGGCGCGCGGCGCCAAGAGCAGGCGCAGGAGGGCCTGGTCACGCTCAAGCGCAACGCGGATGCCGTGGTGTGCCTGCCCAACCAGCGCCTCCATTCCCTGCTGCCGCCCGATACCTCCCTGCCCGATGCCTTCGCCTTTGTGGACCGCATGATGGTGGCGGGCATCCGCGGGTTGTGGACCCTGCTGGCCCAGAACAACATGCTCAACCTTGATTTCTCCGACGTGCAAACGCTGGTGGAAAACAGCGGCAACGAATGCTGCTTTGGCTATGGCGAGGGCGCCGGCGCCGGCAAAACCGAACAGGCCCTGCAAAGCCTGCTGGCCGGTCCCATGCTGGATAAAGGCCGCGTGCTGGCCAACTCCGGCGCCATGATCCTAGGCGTGATCGGCGGCCCGGACCTCTCGCTGGCGGAGTTGAGCACCATCCATGAACGCTTCACCGCCGCGTCGCGGCCCGGCGCCCGCATCTCGCTGGGCGCGGCCGTGCTGGATGACTGGCCCGGGCGGCTCGCGTTGATTGTGCTGGCCGTTGAACATTGGCTGCCGCCGCCCAAACCCGGCGCATTGGTGATTGAAGCCGGCCATACCGGCCCGTCGGCCGAGCCCGCCGGACGGCGCCGCGCGGGCCGGGGGCAATCCGAGTTGCCGCTGGCGCCCGCCCCGGACCGCGGCCGCTTCCAGAATGTCTCACCCACCTTGCACGATGGCGCGGATCTCGACATCCCCACCTATATCCGCCGCAACATCCGCATCCCCACCTGACCGCGCGCCTTCGCCGGGAAAGGCTTGCTTTTATTTGCCGGAACGGCAAGAGTGCCCCGGCTTGAAACACAGGAGAAAAAAATAGATATGAAGAAGATGACATGGTTGAGTCTGTTGGCCACGTTGCTGGCCGTTTCCCCGCTGGCCTTTGGCGCGGCCCTCGTCACCAAGGGCGCCAACGAATTGGGTTTGGAAGGCGATTTGGATTTTGCCACCGCCGTCGGCACCCGGCTGGAAGCCAGCGCCAAATATGCGTATTTCTTCTGGGACCGGATTTCGCTGGGCGTGCAGGGCGTGGTGTTCAACAACGACGCCATGCACCAGTTCGGGCTGGGCGTGAACGCGGAATACAATTTCACGCTGTCGAGCAACTACAAGCCGCTGTTCGGCACGGATTTGGTGCCCTTCCTCGGCGCCGCCATCAGCTACCGCCACGCCAAGCTGTTCGATGAAAAGGAAAGTGCGGTGGTCTTTGGCGGCGAAGGTGGCGTGAAGTTCTTCCTGACCGACACCACGGCCATCACGTTGTCGCTCGTGGGCGAACTCGCCACCGAAGACATCTATGATGACGACCTCGAAGCCACCAACAAGGACCTGAGCCTGCGGCTCGGCATGCGCTTCTATTACTAACCGCCACGGCGGCTCGGCGCGGACGACCTCCGCGCCTTTTTTATGCCCGGCGGATTCGGTTGAAATCCGCGGGCGGGTATAGTATTCATTTGCCTGTTCGCATCCGGTTGCGCCGGAGGCAACACCGCGGAGGGATGGCTGAGCGGCTTAAGGCACCCGACTCGAAATCGGACGGGCGTGATGAGCGTCCCGTGGGTTCAAATCCCACTCCCTCCGCCATTTTTATTTTGTTTTTTTATGTTGGCCATGCCGACGGCAGGAGACTGATAATGAAAAATAAAATAGTTATCGGCGGGGTTGTTGCGTTCTTGTGCGGCCTGATATTGAATGCCCATGCTCAGTTTGGCAATGCCCAGCCGCGGGTGGGGGATCCCAACTGGACAACTGATGCCCATGGTCGCGTCGTGCCCCGCATCGGCAATCCTGGCTGGACTACGGATTCCCACGGGCGGGCGGTGCCCCGCATTGGCAACCGCGAATGGACAACCGATAGCCGGGGTAATCCCGTTCCGCGCATTGGCAATCCCGGCTGGACCACCGATTCCCGTGGCCGCGCCGTGCCCCGCGTCGGCAACCCCAGTTGGACCACCGACAGCCACGGCAACCCCACCCCCCGCATCGGCACCGGCTATTGGGATTTCTAATCTGCAGCGTGCGGTATTTGTTGATTTGCGTCGCTCGGCGCGTTGTGTGGAGGGGTGAATGAGACGAGGGTATTGTTGGATTATAGTGGGCATGGTTTTGGGCACGGCGTCTTGTCATTGGCCGGGCGGTCACACCATCGCGCAAGAGTATCCTGATGCCGTGGCCAGCGATCCGGCGCGCTTGGGATGGATGGTTGGCGCGCCGCCGCCGCCCGACCGGATGGTGCGCTTTGATGATGGCAGTTATTTTCGCTTCCCCGCGCTCCGGTGGAGCGTCGCCAACTTTCGCCAACTGATGCCAACCGTCAATGTGTCGCGGGGGCTGGGTGCGCCGGTGTTGTTGCCGCAAGCGCTCCGTGATGATCTGGATGATGTGGCCTTCAGCCCGCTTGGCGGGGACGGCACGATGACGTGGGCAGAATCGCTGCCGGCCAACTACACGGATGGCATCATCGTGTTGCACGAAGGCCGGGTGGTTTATGAACGATATTTCGGCGTATTACGCCCGGAAGGGCAGCATGCGGCCATGTCGGTCACCAAGACTTTTGTGGGGACGCTGGCGGCGTTGCTGGTGGCCGAGGGCCAGTTGGATCCGGAGCGGAAAGTCGCCACTTATGTGCCGGAGCTGCAAGCATCCGCGTTCGGTGATGCCACCGTGCGCCAAGTCATGGATATGACGACGGGCATCCGGTTCAGCGAGGACTACGCGGATCCCAAGGCGGAAGTCTGGGCGCATGCGGTCGCCGGCAATCCGTTGCCGAAACCGGCGGATTATACCGGTCCAAGGTCATGCTACGAGTTTTTGCAAACGGTGCAGCCGGAAGGGACGCATGGCGAGGCATTTCATTACCGGACCGCGAACACGGATGCGTTGGGCTGGATTCTCGCGCGGGTGAGCGGGCAGTCCGTTGCCCAACTTTTGGAGACGCGGATTTGGCGCAAATTGGGGGCGGAGCAGGATGCGTATATGACCGTGGATGCCACCGGTACCCCGTTTGCCGGCGGCGGGCTGAACGTGGGATTGCGCGATTTGGCGCGCTTTGGCGAAATGATCCGCAACGACGGCTATTACAACGGGCAGCAGATTGTGGCGCGGGAGGCCATCGCGGACATCCGGCGTGGTGGCAACCGGGAAGCGTTCGCAAAGGTTGGCTATGATTTGCTGCAGGGTTGGAGTTATCGCTCCATGTGGTGGGTGATGCACAATGAAGATGGCGCGTTCATGGCCCGGGGCGTTCACGGCCAAGCGCTTTACATCAACCCGCGCGCGCAAGTGGTCATTGTACGTCTGGCCAGCCACCCGGTTGCCGCCAATGCGGCGAACGATCCCATCACACTGCCAGCCTTTCAGGCCATGGCCCGCCACCTGATGCAGGAGAAAGAATGAACCTGATGTTGCTGTCAGGCAAAGCATGGTTTTGGGTGGTGCTGGTGGTCTTAGCCGGTGGAACGTATGCACTGGCGACCCGGGCCAATCTGAATTTTCGTCACCGGCCGGGGGATGTGCTGGATCGTTTGGAGGGTGTGGCCATTTATTACAATGGCGGGATTCACATGACGCATGGCCGGAATCTGGCCCCGGATGGATATAATCTGGGCATCCGCTATCAATGCGTTGAGTTCGTGAAGAGCTACTTGTACGAGCGGCACGGGCACCGGATGCCAGATGCATATGGTCATGCCAAAGATTTTTTCGACCCGCGGCTGGCTGATGGCCAATGGAACGCGCGGCGCGGCATGACGCAGTTTGCCAATGGCAGCGCCACCAAACCCGCGACTGGTGATTTGTTGGTGATGCGGCCATGGCTGTTCAATCGCTATGGCCACGTGGCCATTGTGGCGGCGGTGACAGGCAACAGCGTGGAGATCGCCCAGCAGAATCCGGGTCCATGGGGCAGCACCCGCGCGATCTATCCCTTGGCTATCCGCGAGGGGCGTTGGTTTATTGGACAACGCCGGGTCCTCGGTTGGCTGCGCTTGCCGACAGCCGAATAGCAAAACGAAATGCAACGCAAACGGCCGCCAGCGCGGTCATGATGTCAGCCGCCGTTATATCGGCGGCGGGATCGAAACAAAAGCCCAACAGGAACGTAGGAAACTCAGAAAAGCAGGAGAGAAGAATTTTTAACGCTAACGACGCCAGCGACGCCAAAGGCCGCAAGCATGGCCACAAGGCGGGAAGGGGATTATCTACGTTTGGAGCGGGTGCGATATTTGGCCGCAGGTTCCGCAATTTGGGGTTCAGGAACCGCGAGTGCTGGGTGGTGGCGCGCAACAACAGGTGGCACCAAAGAGCGCAGGTAGTCCACTCCAATCCGGCCGTCGCGAATGGCGCAGAGCAGGACATTCATCGAGCGGGAGGGGCGTTCGGCGCCCGATTCCCAGCGCGTCCATGTTTTTTCGCCAAGTTGCAGAAGTTCGGCCATTCCTTTTTGGGTGGCCTTGATTGAGCGGCGCAAGGCGCGAATTTGTGCAGGGGACAGGATGCCTAGAAAGCGCGCCTTGGTGGATTCCAGCAGTTCGCGAGCCTCACCGGAAAGAAAAATCTCGCCGGTTTTAGGATCCTTCCATGCAGGGACATCTTTCCAGATAATTTCCGCGATGCCATCGCCTGTGGTTTCAGGGATATAGACCGGCTGGCGGGAAGTGACCAGTACCCAGCCGGCGACAGGTGCTTTTTTCATAAGGAATCTCCTTTACGTGGGATGTGGCTTGAGAAGATGATGATGATTTTACCATTGGGGAGCAGGCCGATTTTACCCAGCACTCGACTCTGGTCGAAAAAGAACCAAAACTCGTATGCATCGCACGCTGGCCGCATATCAGCAATGTGCCGGCCGTGAATATCGGCCCGGAGAGCCTGCGCCATGGCTTGATGGCGCGCGAACATGAACGCATGAGGAAACGCGGCGTTCCAATCCCGGTCAGCGGTCTCTGTGCTGATGATTCGATTTTTATCGCCCGATTCCAGAATCGCAATCACAGCGTTACGCCAAGCAGCGGGAATGAGGAGTAACTTACTCATGCCGTGAATGTATCAATTGATACATTGAAAGCAACATTTTTCAACGCCGGCGGTACACGGCTGAAAGCATGGAAAAGGGGAGGAAGGTGGGCTGTTTTGGTGTGAAGCTACGGGGTGGCGAGAAGAGAGGTTTTGAGGGATTCTTGGGCGGGGGTGGCGCCGAGCCAGATGGCAAAGAGGGCTTGCTTGAGGTCGAGGCCGGGGATGGTGGCGAGCGGGGTTTCGGTGCCGCCAGCAGTGCGGTAAAGGGTGGTCAGGGCGCCATCGGCGTAGCGCATGATGACGGTATCGCCCTTCTTGAATTCGGTATTCGCGAATTGGTCAAGGAAGGCGGGGGTGTTGGGCGAGGTGTAACCGCTGGCGGCGGCTTTGGCGAAGCCTTCGGTGGTGGTTTCCACAAAGCGCTTGCGGGTAATGAGCGAGCTTTTGAGGGTGAGGTGGAAGGCCATGGGTTGGTCGGCGCCGAGGATGGCGGGGCCATCGGCGGCTTGAAGGGATTCGGGGACGTAGAGGGTGAGTTCGTATAGCGCGCCCAGGATGGGTTTGGTGCGGATGCCGGAGCCGCGGACCACGAGGGATTCGCTGGCGGTGGCGGCGAGGACGAGGGCGAGGGTGGCGATGGCAATGGCAGGCAGGCGGTGGAGTGTCATGGGATCCTTCCGTGGGTTCTAGGGTTTGGTTAGATGAGCAGGTTTTGGGCGATGGCGGTGCGAGTGGTTTCGGTGAGTTGGTGGGTGTCGAAGTTTTCCGGCGAGATGGGCGGGAGGAAGCGGACGGTGACCCGGGTGCCAAGGCGGGGGAGGCGGGTGCCGCGGGCGAGGGCTTGGTGGGCGCCATTGATAGCAACGGGGATAACCGGGACTTGCACTTCCTTGGCGAGGGCGGCGAAGGTGGTCTTGAAGTCGCCCAAACGGCCATCCGGGGAGCGGGTGCCTTCGGGGAAAATGAGCAAGTTGCCGCCGCTGCGGAGGGCCTGAGCCATCATTTGCAGCGAGATTTGGACATCGCGCCCGACATCCACCACGATGACGTTGCTGTTGCGGGCAAGCCAAGTGAGCAGTCCTTTTTTGACGTGCTTGCGCTTGGCGTAATAGAAGGTGCGGCGCAGGAAGCGGTTGGTGAGGAACATGGAGACGAACAGACCGTCAATATAGGACTGGTGGTTGGCCACCAGGATGCAGGAGCCCTGCGCGGGGATGTTCTGGCGTCCTTCGGCGCGGACGCGGAACAGCAGGCGCAGGAGGGTGCCGAAGAGGTTTTTCAGGAAGGGGTGGATCCAGCGGGAGCGGGGCAGCTCAAGTGGTTTTTCGTCGGGCTGGGCCTTGAGGAGGGCATCCCAGCCGCCGCCGCCTTGACGGAAGAACAGACGCTGTTCGTCGGCATGGCGCGCGAGGGCCAGCACCGTGGGATAATCCTGAAAAGCGGTTTCGGGGAGTTTGATGCCGAAGGTTTTTTCGATGAACACCAGCACGGAGAGGCGGGCGAGGGAGTCGAGGGCGAGGTCCATTTCCCAATGGGCGGTGGGGGCCACGCGGGGGCATTCGAGCTCGGTGCGCAGGAAGTGGTCAAAGGCTTCGTAGGCGGGGCCGAGGTCTTCGGGCTTGGGGGCGGGGGCGGAGCCATTGCTGAAGGTGCCGGTGGCGAGGGGGGGGAGCTCGTGGCGCTTGAGTTTGCCGAGGCGGGTTTTAGGGAGGTCGGCGGTGACGATGGTGAGCTGGGTGATTTTCTTGGCGGGGGGGGCAAGGCGGTTATAGGGCTGCAAAAGCTGCCAGCGGAAGTGTTCGGCCTGCTGGCTGGGGACGCCTTCGAGGAAACCGGGGACAGGCTGGATGAGCGCGTGGAGAAGATCATCTTGCAACGTGACGGCGACATCCTTGATGTCGGGCGAGAGGGCGAGGAGTTTTTCTTCCAGTTCGGCGGGGTTGACCTTTTTACCATTGGGCAACACGATGATTTCTTTTTTGCGGCCGGTGATAAAGAGGTAGTTCTCGTTGTCGAGGTAGCCGAGGTCGCCGGTGTGGAGCCAGCCATCCTGAATGGCTTCGGCAGTCGCGGCGGGGTTGCGCCAATAGCCGGGGAAGACGTGAGGGCCACGGACGAGAACTTCGCCTTCCTCGATGCGGACGGAATCGGGCAGGCAGGGCTGGCCGCAGGAACCAAGGCGCACGGCTGAGGGGCGCGGGAAGGTGATCATGGGGGCGCATTCGGTCATGCCGTAGCCTTCGAGAACCTGAAAACCCATGATGGTCATATCGCGGGCGACATCGCGGTCGAGGGGGGCGCCGCCGGAGACCATTTGGCGGAGGCGTCCGCCAAACTTCTTTTGGACGGGATAGAGGAGGACGCGGGAGACGCCCAGACGGTTAATGCGGGCGGAAAGGCGGTAGAGCAGGCGGCCGACGGGGGATTTGAACAGGTTGTCGAGAATGGCCTTGCGGAAAAGGGCATAGAGGCGGGGTACGCCGATCAGCAGGGTGGCGCGGTGCCGGCGCATGGTGCCGACCATGTCGGCGGGGTCGAGGGAGTGAGCGAGGATGATGGTGCCGCCGGAGTAGAGGGGGGCGAGCAGGCAGCCGACGAGCGGCAAAATATGATGCGCGGGGAGCAGGGCAAAGGTGCGGGTTTGCGGGGTAAAGATGGGGACGCGGTCGCAAACGGATTCGAGGTTCACCTTGATGTTGCCGAAGGTCAGCATGACGCCCTTGGGCGCGCCGGTGGTGCCGGAGGTGAAGAGGATGGCCGCGAGAGTGTCCTCCGCGCCAGCCATGAGGGGGGTGTCGGCGACGCAGCCGGAGGGAATGGCGGGAAAGTCTTCGTTATCGAAGCAAACCATGCGCGCGTTGAGGGCCGGGAGGGTGCCGAGGGCTTCCTGCACCACGGGGGTGGTTTTGGCGGAACAGAAGATGGCCACGGGCTCGGTTTGGCCGAGGATATACGCCAGCTCAGCGGCAGGGCTGAAGGCGTCCACCGGCACCACCACGCAGCGATTACGCCAGATGGACAGCAGGGCGGAGACCCATTCGGGGCGGTTTTCGGAGAAAATGACCACGCGCTCACCGGGCGAGGAAAAATAGAGCGAGGCCAGCGCGGCTGAGTGGGTCAGCAAGTCGGCATAGGAGATGGCGGTATCTTTCCAAAGAATGGCCGGCTTGGGTAGGGGGCGGAGCAAGGCGAAGGCGGGCAGTTGGAAGGTGGGGGCATTCATTCGGTCGGGACCATGGGGTTGGGTGCTTGGTGTCCTTGCTGTTCTGACTCTAGGGGGGCGACTTTACCCCAGCCGGGCGAGGGAAACAACCAACAACACGTCTGGGATGGGCATTTTTGCGGAATGGGGGGGCGGGTAGCGGGTTGTTGTTGTATCTTTGCGCTTGTGTTCGGGCGCATGGGAAGTATAACGTTTTGCGCGTCACGCTTTGCCGGGTGACGCCGAATTCAAGACCGCTTAAAAAAGGCGAGGAGCGAGCCATGAAATGGATGAAGTTGTTGGGTGTGGTGGGTGCGATGGCGGTGCTGTCCTGGACGACAGCCGGGGCGAACGAGGAGATTGCCTCGACATGGTACGGCGACCAGCCGGACGTGTATGGGCTCAAGTCGCGCGACACGGCGGGGAATAATTCCTATGCCTATACGCCGAGCCCGGAGCAATGGCGCGACAAAAACATCTACCAGTTGTTCACCGACCGCTTCGCGACGGATGGCGTGGACCGCCTGGCGGGCTACAAGCCGAGTTGGACGTGTGACGGCAAGCCGTATCCCTACAACCGCAACTACCACCACGGCGGCAACTGGAAGGGTTTGCAGGGCCAACTGGATTATCTGGCCGGCATGGGCGTGACGGCGGTCTGGATTTCCGGCGTGCAGCAAAATGACCAGGGCAAGGATCCCAATTATACGCCCTACCACCAGTATCACGTTGAAAACTTTTTCAAGTGCGACCCGGCCATGGGCACCTTCCAGGACCTCAAGGACTTGATTGACGACTGTCACGCGCGCGGGATGTATGTGATTTTGGATGTGGCGCCGAACCACATGTGCGACAAAAACGGCATCAACACCGGCAACGAAAATGATGACAAGCAATACTGGCCCAACGGCCACGGTTCCTTCGGCTGGTGGAACGAAAGCAACAAGCACGCGCTGCCCTTCAACAACCTGAACTATTTCCACCCGAACGGCACGATCAACTGCTGGGACTGCTTCCCCGAACAAATCAACGGCCAATTCAAAGGCACCGATGACCTGAACACCGAGCATCCCGATGTGCAGTCTATTTTGGCCAAGGCGTTCAAAAACCTGATTGATGCCACGGACTGCGACGGCTTCCGCGTGGATGCCATCAAGCACGTGCCCTACAACTGGTGTCGGACGTGGGCGCAGAACATTCGCGACCATGCGGCGTGGCGCGGCAAAAACAACTTCCTGATGTTCGGCGAACTGTTCAGCTATGACAACGGCGCGCTGGCGAGCTGGTGCGCGGATGGCTACGGCTTCAACTCGGCCCTGCATTTCCCGCTGATGCAGGCCATGAAAAACGTCTTCGGCTACGGCGCGGGCTCGGATCAGCTTGGCTGGGAAATGGGCGCAATCAACCAGTACGGCCAAGGCAAGGAAAACGTGATTGCGTTTTTGGACAACCACGACGTTGACCGCTTTGCCTGCACATTCGGCGGAGGCGATGCCGCCACCGCCAAGAAGATCATGGAGCCAGCCATGACGTTCCTCTACATGGCGCCGCCAGTGCCGCTGATTTATTACGGCACGGAGCACATGTTCAACCAGGGCGGCCACCCCAATGGCAGCAACCGCACGTGGGACAACCCCGATGACGGCGACTGGCAGCGCGAGTGCATGTTCGACAAAGGCTTCCAGCCCGGCAACGCCAGTGGCGACATGTTCAGCCAGTGGGCGAAGGACCGCGGCCTCTACGGTCATATTTCCTGGCTCAACGGGTTGCGCAACAAGAGCCGCGCGCTGCGGCGTGGCGGCTTCGAGCAGCGCCGCACCAGCGGCGGGCAGGGCATCTATGCCTTCACGAAGTGGTACGGCGAGGAAGTGGCGCTGGTGATTGTCAACACGGCCGACTACGAGATGGACCTGGGCGACATCAACGCGGGCAAGGGCGGGGCGGAGTTCAAGGAAAACGGGGTGGGACCCACCAGTTTCACTTCCGCCGGCAACGGCAACATTGCCTTTGGCTCGACCAAAATCCCGGGCAAAGGCAGCAAGATTTTCATCGCGAATTTCGTGGACAACAGCAACGACGTGTTTGGCGGCGGCGGTGGCACGCCGGTGGGCCTTTGGGCGCGCAACACCTATGGTTACCCGACCGAAACTGCCACGACGGCCGACACCATCTTCATCAATACGGAAGCCGGCCCCGCCAGCGTCACCAACAAGAAGGTGTACCTGATTTACGGCTTCAACAATCCTTCCGGCGCTTGGCCGAAGGTGGAGATGGAACTCAATGAAGAATGGGATTCCAACGGCGGCAACTGGTTCCACTACGACCTCGGCAACCTGACGACCGGCCGACTCGATTATGTGATTGCCGTCGAGACGGTGGAAGACGGCGTGACCAACACCTTCTGGGATAACAACGGCGGCGGCAACTACACCATGCAGATTTATCCCGCGCCAGAGCCGGTCAATTTCTCGTTCAAGAGCGTGGCGGCGAACCCGGTGAATCCGTCGCCGGACAGCAGCGTGACGGTGACGGTGATAGTGAAGTCGGACGAGGGGGTGGACGTCAGCGCACTCGCGGCACGGATCGGATACGACATCTACAATCCGACGGGCAGTCCGGCGCCGGTCTGGCCGACCTATGCGATGACCAAGAGCAGCGTGGTGACGAACGAGGCCGAAACGAACGTGCTGAGCACCTTCACCTATACGGTGAACAGTGGGCTGACGGGCGGCTATGTGATGAAATATTACATTGAGGCAAGCAACGGTACCGCCGTTGCCTACGCGAACAACGGCGGGCAGGATTATTCGGTGGTCATCCAGAACTGGCCGGCTGTGCCGGCGGACATTGAGATCAGCACCTCGAACCACACCACGCAGGCCAGCAGCGCCACCGTGGCCGGCACCGCCGGTGCGAACATCGCCGATGGCCTCTATTGGACAAACTCCTTAACCGGCGACACCGCACAATTTGAGCTGACTGGCCACTGGAGTGCAGCCATCCCGTTGAAGGTTGGAACCAACATCATCACGGTCTATGGCTACGAGGCGGGGGCCACCACGACCAATGCCGCCGACAAGGCAGCCAATTATGGTGGCGTCTGGACGAACGGCTCCAACCTCGGCACCGGCTTCAAGGCCTGGCAGTTCAATCATTCACAAGACGGCAGCAACTATTGGGCGGGGTGCTTTGCGGGCAATCCGACGGATTCAGGGATTACCGGCTTGGGCACCAATGCGTTCGGGTTCTATGCGAATCCGAGAGAATCGGCGGCTAATGCCGAAGTCACCCGCGAATTTGCCAGTGCCATGACCGTAGGCGCAATCCTCAGCTTCGATCTCGGTTTGCATTGGGACAGCGACGTGGTGGGCTCCTACCGCGGATTTGTCCTGTTGTCGGGGAGCACGGAGTTGGTCAACATTGCCATGAGCAATAATGGGACGATCAGGATTCAGGGCAATCCGATGTTTACCAATTTCAACACGAAGGCTATGCCGTTGAGTTTTGAGTATGTGGCTGATGGCCAGATTCGTGTGCGCGGCACAGGGCGCGACGGAGTGGAAAGCTATGACCAAACGTTGACGGTTCCCGCTGGCGCGCCAAACAAGATCAAGTTCTACTTCAACAAGACGAGCAACGAACCTCAGCGCCAGATGTACGTGGACAACTTCAAGATTGTGTCCGCGGGCCAGGGCACAAAGAAGCAGGATAGTGTGACGATCACCCGCGAGGATGACGGTCGGCCACGGATCGAAGCCACCGGCAGCCGTTCCATCAGCATCGGCGAAAACGGCACGGCGTTCACGCTGGGGCTTTCGCTGACGAACGCCACGGCGGCCAGTTGGAGCGCGTCGTTGACGGCGCTGAACGGTTCGCACGTGCAGTCGTGGTCGAATGTGACGGGCGCGACTTGGAATTGGAACTGGACCGCCTATGCCGCTGGTACGTGGCGGCTGAAGGTCACAGCCCATGCCGCCGGTGGCGCGGCCATCACCAATACCACCCTGGTGCTGACGGCCACTGAAGGCGTGAGCTACACATTGGGCAACGCCTGGCACTGCCCGACCAATAACGAGCCGTTTGAGGCCAAATATATGCGGCATCCGGTGACCCCGGGCGTGGGCGAGACCATCGAAATCTATGTTGGCAATTACCACCCGCAGGGCGACATGAACGGTGGCGCGCTGCACTATCGCTGGGGCACGAACGGCGCGTGGAGCAGCACGGCATTGAGTTGGACCAACAACACCAATGGCGATGACAACCGCTACTGGGTCGGTACGCAAGTGGTGCCGGGCGACAAGAAGGGCGGCGTCTTCCAGTATTATCTGGAGGTCACCTATACCGACGGCTCGCCAACCAATACGTTTGTGGCGATGGACCCCGACCAGTCCGCCATGTACAAGACCTTCAAGCGCGAGGCAGCCGCGCAGGCGACTCCGTTTGAAGTGGGCATCCGGGATGATGCCGGCAAGGAACCGGGCTATATCTGGCATGGAGGCGATATCACCGTGGCCGGCGAGGACAGCGTGCAGATTGGCGCCAAGATCGGCTACATCAAGGACGGCGCGAAGTGGGCCGATACCGCCGTGGTGCGCTACCGCGTAGCCGAAGATGCCAAGGGCGCCAAGCAGGCGCGCGGCCTCAAGCGCATCCTGAAGTCCGGCCGCAGCCCGCGCTCGTGGAATGCGCTGACCAATCAGGTCAGCATGGCCTACGAAGGCGAAATCCCGGATTCCAGCCCCAATGGCAACGCCATGCGCTGGGTGGCTACCATCACGGATAGCAACCTGCTCAACGAGCGGGCTGTGCTGATCTATGAAATCTACGCCAAGGGTTCCAATGGCGTCTGGCGGCAGGCGGAATACAACGCCGGCGGCGGTTCCTCCACCTTTGAATACCGCCCCTATTCCGAAGGCGCGGATGACCTGCAGGTGCGCGGCAACACCCGCGATTATGACAGCGGCTGGCTGGCGGCGGATTACACCACCACCAAGTACTTCATCAATGAAGCCGACGCGCAGGACACCGTCACCATCACCGTGCGTTACAAGGCGCCCGCCAACGCCCAGAAGGTGGAGTTGTTCACCAATCTCGGCCGCCGAGACTTTGCCGATGCCGACATGAACAACGACGGCTGGCCGGATGGCATCATCCCGCCCGCCGGCAACACCATCACGGCGGAAAACACCTATAACGTTGGCGCCGGCTACTGGCAGGCGATCCCGATGACGGCGGTGGGTGGCGCGTGGCAGAAGACTCTCACCGTGAACAAGTGCGGAGCCTATCGCATTACCGCGCGCTTCCTGGCCGCCGGCGCCGCCGAAGGCGAATGGACGTGGTACTCCGAAGGGCCTGACAACTCCCTGCGGCGCGATCACGCTGTGGTGATTTCACCGCGCAAGGCGCTTGAGCAAACGATGTACGAACTCAATGTGTTCACCATCAAGGCTACGAATACCGCGCAGTCGGGGCGGGGTACCTTTGAGAAGCTTTCAGAAAAGCTCAATGCCGGCAGCGGCGCTTACGACGAATTTAGCTTGGCCTATCTCAACAAGCTGAACATCAACTGCCTCTGGTTCCAGCCGATCCACCCCTCCGGTGGCGACCGGGTGGAAAACGACCCCGCCACTTCGAATCGCTACTGGCCGGGCAGCCCCTACGGCACCAAGAATTATTTCTCGGTCAATCCGGACATGTCCGACAGCGCGACCGAATCGGCGGCGGTGGCGGCGTTCACCAACTTTGTGCGCCTGTGCGACCGCGCCCGCGGCGAAACCATGCCCGAAAATGAACGCACGGTGAACACCGTCAACGTCATGCTCGATGGCGTGATGAACCACACCAGTTGGGATGCGATCTATGGCGAAGGTCTCGCGTTGGCCACCAACGGCCTCGGCGCAGCGGCAATCGCCGAGCTGACCAATGCCTACGGCAACATCGCGGCGCTCGCTCCGAGCGAGCGCATCGCCACCACCGGCAAGTTGGGCATCAACTGGTATTCCGCCAAGACCAACTATGCCAAGCCCGCCACCTATTACAACACCGCGCATGACAACGATATCGGCGTGGCGCCGGAACGCGTGGACTTCGGCAAGTGGGATGACGTGGCGGAGCTGCTCTATGGCAATTACTCCACCATGGTCCGTTGGGATGACCGTGTGCCGCCGGATTACAACCTCACCGAGGAAACCAGCCGGATGTATAACGAGGACGACCGGTACTATTACAACGAGATGCTGCCGGCCACCAAGCTGCTGTGGAAGTACATGGCTTCGTATCCGGAATACTGGTTAAAGAAGACCGGCCACTCCGGCACCAACCAGCCCGGCCAGAAGGATGGCAACGGCGTCCTGCTGGATGACTACGGCATTGACGGCTTGCGCTGCGACTACGCCCAAGGCCTGCCCAGCCAGTTCTGGGAATACCTCATCAACCGCACCCGTTCCAAGAAGTGGAACTTCCTCTTCATGGCGGAATCACTCGATGGCGGCCTGGTCGGCAAGCGCTCGAACCGCCATTTCGATATCCTGAACGAAAACATGGTCTTCCGCTTCACGCAGGACAAGGTGAGCGAGCCGGCGCCATTCCAAGCCGCGCTCGAAGACCGCCGCACGCTGTACGGCAACGGCATCATCCTGCTGAACCTGTCCAGCCACGACGAGCCGCTGCCGTTCGGTGATCCATGGGCCACCGCCTCCCGCTACGCCATGGTTTCCGCCATTGACGGCGTGCCGATGATCCTGCTCGGCCAGGAACACGCCATCAGTCCCTATGGCGGCCCCGATGGCGACACCATCGACAAGTGGAAAGGCTTCTACTTCTTCGAACAGAACTTCGGGAAGTGGATCCCGCACTTCAAGAAGTGGAACCAGATGTATGTGTGGGATGACCCGTGCTATCCGTCCGGCGACTTCCGTGAATCACGCAAGATGGCGGAACTCTATGGCCGCATCAACAAGGCACGCTTGATGAGTCCCGCGTTGCGCAGCAAGAACCGCTGGTTCCTCAACGATAATCCGCGCATGATGACCGTGGCCAAGTGGGAGACCCCGGGCGCCAACCCCAACGTGCGTGATGCCGTCATTGCCAGCGTGCTGTTCATGAATGAAGGCGATGGCGGTTTGGTCGGCAATGCACAGGTGTATGATCTCTCCCCATTTGCCGACAAGCTCGGACTCGAAAACCGCGCCGACCGGCTCTATAACATCCGCAATTTGGCGGCATCGGATCCGGCAGCGCTGATTTGGCCGGAGGCGAAGGCCGGTTCGGAGATCATCACCAACTTCTACATCGGCCTCGATGGTGGCATGGACGGCACCAATGCCAATCCTGCCAAGGTCTGGGCCAATGGCGCCGTGGTGCAATATCTGCAATTTGTGGATGTGACGGCCTACGCCCCGCCGGTCATTCAAGTTGGTACCATTCCCACGAATAAGACGGTGGGGCAGTCCGTCAGCATTTCCGTCACGGCCACCGGCGATGGCGAGCCCATTGTCACGCTCACCAATGCGCCGGCCGGCCTGCTGAACAGCTATACCGGCACCACACTGGCCTTCACCCCGACGAATGCCGGCGGCCACACGTTCTACTTCATCGCCCAGAACCAGCGGAACGATGCCTTTGCCACCACCAACTTCACTGTCACGATCCTCGGTGGCGGCGGTGAGGTGGAGCCCATCGAGATCGTGGCCATCAACAGCATCGTCAGTGGCGGCGGCCAGGTGAGTTTCACTGCCGAAATTGCCGACCTGCCCGAAGGCGTGACCAGTCTGCCGATTTATGCGGCGGATCAGGTCGTGAACGGCAAGTGGAATTGGTCCTTTGTCACGAATGTGGTGGTGGGCAGCACGACGGTCAATGCGACTCTTGTGCTGGATGAGGTGCCGACGCGTGTCATCACCCTCGGCAAACCGCCAGTCGGCATGGACTAACTCCCCCTGCCAACTGACTACTCAAACGGCCCGGCCCCACCGGGCCGTTTGCTTTACCTTGCACCACCACATTGCCAGCGGCCTATGTGTTGAGCATGCCTGCGGGCCGCGGTGTCTCTTGCGGCGTTTGCGTTAAAATTCATTTTTTTGTTTTCTTGCTCTGCGGTTCACTTTCTTCCTGCTTCCGCGTTATGTCCGCGCCGCGGTTTTTGCGTGATTTGCGGGGTGGGGCGTGGCATAGTGGCCGGCCAGTATTCACAGGCTAGGGAGAAACCATGAAAGTACCGCTGCTAGATCTGAAACCCCAATACGCGCAAATCCAAGCCGAGGTGGAACCGGAAATCCTCGCGATATGCAAATCGCAGGCCTTTATCCTCGGCCCCAAGGTGCAGGAGTGCGAGGCCGCGGTGGCAGCGTATTGCGGCGCGGCGCACGGGGTGGGGATGACCTCGGGGTCCGACGCGCTGATCGTGGCGCTGATGGCGGAGGGGATCGGGCCCGGCGATGAGGTGATTACTACGCCGTATTCCTTTTTTGCGACAGTCGGGGCCATTGCCCGCCTTGGGGCGCAGACCCGCTTTGTGGATATTGACCCCGTGACGTTCAACATTGACGGCCGCAAACTGGCGGATGCGGTGACTCCGCGGACCAAGGCGATCATCCCCGTCCACCTCTACGGCCAAATGGCGGACATGGATGCGGTGATGGCCGTGGCGCGGCAGCACAAGCTGGTGGTGATTGAAGATGCGGCGCAGGCCATCGGCGCGGAATGGCAGGGGCGGCGGGCGGGCAGCATCGGCGATTACGGTTGCTTCTCGTTCTTCCCCTCCAAGAATCTCGGCTGCTTTGGCGATGGCGGGATGTTGACCATGCAAGACCCGGCCAAGGCGCACCGGGCAACCATCCTGCGCAACCATGGCTCAGAGCCGAAGTATTACCACAAGCTGGTGGGCGGCAATTTCCGGCTGGATGCCCTGCAAGCGGCAGTGGTGACGATCAAGCTGAAGTATCTGGATGGCTGGACGGCCGGACGGCAGGCGAACGCCGCGCGCTACCAGAAGTTGTTCGCGCAAACCGGGTTGCTGACCTCCGGCAAGGTGCAACTGCCGGCGGCAGTGACCAACCGACACATCTACAACCAATTCGTCATCCGCGCGCAAAATCGCGATGGCCTAATTGCCCACCTGCGCAGCCGCGACATCGGCACCGAAATCTATTACCCGGTGCCGCTGCACTTGCAGGAATGCTTCCGCGACCTGGGCTACAAGGCCGGCGATTTCCCGGAAAGCGAGCGGGCGGCCAAGGAAACCCTCGCGCTGCCAATTTACCCGGAATTGAGCGACGCAATGGCCGCGCGCGTGGTGGAGGTTATTGACGAATTTTATCGCGGCTGACCAGTTGCGATCGGCCCAAAACGGGGTATATTCGGCGGGATTAGTCATAATCACCCAAACCAATAGGAGTACTAGAAATGAAGAAAGTAGCAATGATGGCATTGGCCGTGGTCTTCGCGTCGGCCATGAGCTCGCAGGCGTGGTGGATTTTCGGCAAAAAGGCTGCCGCCGATCAGCCCGCCGTGGAGCAGCAGGTTGACCAGAAGGCTTGCGCCGAAAAGGCCAAGGCCGACTGCGCTGCCAAGAAGGCCGATTGCAAGGCTCAAAAAGCCGATTGCAAGGCCAAGAAGGCGGACTGCAAGGCCAAGGGCGAGTGCAAGTGCACCAAGGACAATGCCAACTGCAAGAACCCGAATTGCCCCATGAAGCAGGCGGATGGCAAGGCCCCGAAGGCTGATTGCAAAGCCAAGAAGGCTGATTGCGCGGCGCAGAAGGCCGACTGCAAGGCCAAGCAGGCGGATTGCGCGGCCAAAAAGGCCGAAAAGCAGGCCGAGTGCAAGGGCAAAAAGGCTGAAAAGAAAGCCGACGCTCCGGTGAAAAAGGCTGAGCGCAAAGGCAAGAAGGTCGCGGAAAAGGCGGTTGAGGCCATCGAAGCCCCGGCGGCAGTAGAAGCTGCTGAATAAGCATTCTTCCCCAAGCCGTCAGGCATCCCCGGTCGGATTTTTCTGGCCGGGGAGTTTTTCAATATATTATGGGTTGAGAGCATGAGCAAAGACATCTCCAGATTGGTGGACGGCTGGCCCTACGAGCCGGGCGAAGTTCGCGCCCGGTGGATCGAGGCCGATGACGGCTCGCGCAAGCTGCAATTGCGGCTGGATCTGGGGATTTTCCAGATGGAGCCCACCGGGCGGCCGGACGGCACCTGCCCGCGCGGCGCCATCTCCCTGCGCGATTTCTACATCGAAGAGGAAATGCGTTCGCCCGACGAAAAGTTGCCTTACAAGTTGGACAACGACGCCTGCGCCGAACTGCAATTGGAGGCCATGCAGTATTATTACCGCATTATGGCGTTTTATGCCCTCGGCGAACACAAAAGCGTCGTCAAGGATTGCGAGCACAATCTCGATATTATTGACATCGTGAGCGATTACGCCGCCGACGACGAAACCGCCTGGCAGTTCAACCAGTTGTTTCCCTATATGCGCATGATGCTGGCGCGGGCGGTGGCGGAAGTGGCCATGTCCCGCGACCGTTTCGACCGCGCGGCCCGCGCCGTGAAAGATGGTATCCGCCAAATTGAACAATTTTTTGCGGAAAACTATGAGCCGCAAAATGCCGATGGCACTCCGGCCCCGCCCCCGGCGGAAGTAATCTCGCTGCGCGAGTTGCTGGCCGATATCGAGCGCCGCCGCCCCAAGAGCGAGGCCGAAAATCTGCGCGCCGAACTGGCCCGCGCCGTGGAACTGGAAAACTACGAAAAAGCCGCCTTCCTGCGCGATCAACTCAAGCGTTTGCAGGGGCTGGCCACCCGCCCGCCCGACAAAAAACGCAGCCGCTCGGAGAGCAAGGAGAACCGGAGTTGAACGCCCGGCTGGCCATCGGATGGGCGCTGGCGGTTGGCCTCGTGATTCCGGTGGCGCATGGCGCGCCTGCCCTTTATCAGGGCGAGGGGAGTTGGGGAGCCATTACGGGCGCACCGGCCGACATCGCGCCGCCGGCCCTCGGCTGGGTCTTTCAAGATGGCGCATGGTTGGGCCGTTTGCCCGCCAACGCCGATTCCCTGTCCGTCGGTGCCGAACGGCTGGCCATCGCTGATGCCCGCCCCGCGCCGCCGCCCGCCGTCGTACTACCGAAAGAACGCAACGCATTCGGCCCTTGCGCCGTGCGGTCGCTATCCATGCGCTATGACGAAGCCGCTCGCTCCCGGCGTTGGACCATTATTTTTTCCGACGATCCCGCGCTGGAGCCGGCATTTTTTTTGCCGTCGCTGGCTGTCCGCCCGGTGCTGGAGCTCGAAGACATCCAGACCGGCCAACGCTGGCCCTTGCAGCCGACCCGCCGCGGCCGGGAAGGGGGGCGTTTCCCCACGCGTCATGATCCCCGATATTACGGTGGAACCCTGGATGACGACGATATTGAATGGAGCATGATGGTCATTCCGCTCGAAAACGGACGGCGCATTCTGCAGGGCCGGATCATGCTGCAAAAAAGCGATACCCGCTTGTTCCGTCTGCGCGTGGGCTTGGTGACCGGCACGCCGGGCAAGGCGGTGCTGCAAGATGAGAACCCGCCCGCCGTGGTGAGTGCCAGTGCCGGCCAAGCCGTCGGGCTGTTCCCGGATTTGGCTGAACCGCGCCGCTCACGCGTCGTGACCATTCCGGGGCAGGGGCCCGCCATCGAGATGGACTTGGCCGTCACCAAGGCCACCGGTAATTTTCCGCGCCGGGTCACCTTCTCGTTCGAGGCGGAAACCTGGCCCAGCACGGATGTCGCCGCCGCGACGCAGGAGGCCGTGGCCAAACTGGCCCGCACCGGTGGCGCGGTGCCGGTGCCCGATGCCGTCTTGCGGGCCGGCCTGGACGCGCTGCCGGCCTATGATCTTATCTGCCATCGCCTGACCTTTCCCGGTGGCTTCGCCAACGCACAGGATGCTTTCCAGTTTCTCCAACTGAATATGTCGAGCTTGTTTGCCGATTCCGCCGATTCCGCCAGCGCTTATCTCTCCGTGGCGCATACGGCCGCGGGCGAGCCGCTAGTTGAGCTGATTCCCGACGGCGCGCAAGTCGCCGTGAACCCGGACCCGGATTTGGAAGCCCTGCTGGAGTTAGGGCAGAATCGCGGACAAACGCTGTTGGCCAGCATCAACCGCCAACGGGCTGGCGCGGTATGGATTCGCCTCGGGCCGTTTGCCGATGACCTTGATTGCAGCGCCCGCGGTCTTTATATGGCCGACTATCCCGCCGCCTGGCCCGCTGGCGTCGCCAAGCCGGGCGTGGTGCTGGGCCACGCAGCCGCGGAATGGGTGTCTTCGCTGTCTTGCCTGCTGCGCAAGGCCAACACTTGCCTGCTGGTGGAAGACACCAGCACGCTTGCGCCCTACACCACGGTGTATGCCGACGCGCTCGTGTGCACTAGCGCCGATCCCGTCGAAATGCGTCGTCAACATGCTCTGGCCGGTCCGCGCCCCGTCCTTTGGGCCGCTCGCCAACCTACGGCCGCCGCCAATGCCCTCGCGCACGATTTAGGGTTTGTCACGTGGCGACAAATAAACGATAACTAGTTCATGCTCGAAAACCCCGTTGGCCGATTACTCAGTGGCGCGGCCGCCACCTTGGAAAAAAGTGCGCGCGCTTGGCAACGCCAAGCCGTGGATTGGGATATGCTGGCCGAAGCCCCGCCCCCGTTGCCGCCCCGGATGCAGACCACCACTGAACGCGAAGTCACCGTGCGCGGCCGCGGCACGTTTTTCGGCAAGAGCATCCGCACCCTCACCCTTTGCCCCACCGACATGGAAGGCTGGTGGTTCGAGCGTACCGATTTGCCCGATTGCCTCCCCGTCCGCTGCTCCATCCGCAACGTCTGGACCACCGGCAACGTCGTCAGCAACATCGTGCTGCGCAGCGGCTCCCCCCACAACTATATCCGCATGGCCGAACACATGATTGCCCTGCGCATGGGGCTCGGCATTGATAATCTGCTCATCAAAATTGATTCCGGCGACCCGCCGCTGTTTGATCGCGGCAGCACGGAGCTGGTGCAAGCCCTGCGCAGCGCCGGTTCTCGCTCCACAACTCGCTCGCAACCGCTGGTGACCGTGCGCGAACCCGTCACGGTGGTCAGCGGCAGCGGCAGTTTCCTCACGCTGGCCCCCGCCGATCCGGCCTGCCCCCGGCTGAACATTGATGCCGCCGTGGACTTCAAGACCGCCATCGGCAAACAGCGCATCCGTTTTGCGGTGGACCCGGAGCGGTTTGCCTTTGGCGCGACCGCCCGCACCAATTCTTCCGCGCTCAAAATGCTCTATTGCCGCACCATCGGCCTGCTTTTTGCCGACATCCGCAACCTCGGCTATTCGCTGGACAACCTGCTGGTCGCCGGGCGCTTCTGCTATTGGAACAAGCCCCTGCTCAAGCATAACGGCAAATCGCTGGAAGCCGTCTGGCACCGCGCCACGCTTGATCTGCTGGCGGCCATCGCCTTGATTGACGAAGGGCTTTTTGTCGGCGACATCATCTCCTACAAATCCGGGCATGGCCTTGATGTGGAAATGGTGCAACGCCTCTATCAGGAGGGCTTGCTGCAGCCGCTGGCTGCTGCAAAATAGGGCAGGGGAGATGAAGCCGGCCGCGATGATCCTTCTGTTGCTGGGACTCGCGACCATGGTTCACACCGCTGCCGGGCAAGCCACGCTGCCCACGTCATACACCGGCCCCTGGTATCTCGCATTCCCGCCTGACGGCTGGACGTTCAGTGGGCTGGGGGGCCCGGACTACATCCCCGGCTACGATCCCGCCCAAGACGGCGCAGCCAAGTTCACCAGCACGAACAGCGCCATCACCATCCACTTTGCGCAGCCCCCCGCCGCGCTCAGCTATTGGATTTGCGGCAATATGTACACCGGCGGCATCTTCCGGGTGGAGCAATCCGTGGATGGCACGGCTTGGACCACGCTGCAAGACTACACCGCATTGCCCAACGCCTCGAACCACGTCACCCACGCGGTGGACCCCACCGCGCGTTATATCCGTTTCCATTACCTGGACAAATTCACCGGCAACGTTGGGGTGGATGGCATCGCCATTACCCGGTTGGAATCCCTGATTCCCCGGTTTTCTCGGTTCGTGTACGAAAACGGCACGATCACCGCTCATCTGGATGTGTCGTTCGCCGAGTGTGGTTATGTCCTTGAATCCACCCCCGGGCTGACCACCAACACTCTGGATTGGTATTTCGAGGACGAACGCTATGGCACCGATGGCCCGCTCGTCATGCCGGCCAACCCATACCATTCCGGACCCACCCGGTTCTACCGCGTCCGCCAAGTCTGCCCATAAAAAAATGCCCGCCGGGAATGCAACCCTGGCCTCAAATACGACGTCAGGATTTGATGTAGGCCGCCGTTGTATCGGCGGCGGGATCGGAAAAACCAAGCAGGAAAAAAGCCGGAGGTACTTGGTTCTTGGTGCTTTGTGCTTGGGCTGGGAATGAAGATGAATCTCGCAGAGATGCAAAGCACGCGAAGGAGAGAGATGGAAAGGTGTTGGCCATTCCGGCCGACAAAGACGCAACAATCCAGACAATGATTTTTCCTGCTTTCCTGGGTTTTTTGTTTTCCTGTTCGGCTGTCATGGCTGTTTCTGTAGCCGCGGGCGGTGACCGCGGTAGGAGTGGTCAGGGTTCAGAGGTCAGGTCAAAACCGTCAAACCAAGCAGCCCAACAATCCAACCGGCTGCTTTTGTAGGGCGGGAATGGTTGAAGAATGAAACCTTCCCGCCGGGCATGGCTGGAAGGTCTGCGACCGTTCCAGCCCAGCAATCCAACCGGAAACAACTAGAGTGCGCGGAGCTCAAAAAAAACGCCCGCCGGCAAGCGGCGGGCGCAGGATTCTCTCAATGGCGTTTACCAACTCTTCCGGTCGGCGCTCTCGTTCACGAACACAATGTACCGATCCGTCGAGGCGAACCCCAGTTTCACGCGGGTTTCCGGATAATAGGTGTAATCCACATCGCGGATGCCCGTCATCTTTTTGCTGGCTCCCACCGGCAGGATAAAATCGCCCCATTCCGTGGACAAGGAACGCACCGTGACCTCATAGGTGGAAGCGTTGACGAACTCCAGCGGCTGCTTGTCGTAATCCTCGCACCCCGTCAGGCCCAACATCAACACCGCCAAGCCCAACATCATCAACAGTTTTTTCATGAACGACCTCCTGCCATGGTCCGGCAACCTGCCCAAAACTATGCGCCAGCGCCCCGGCCCGGTCAAGCGAAACTCGCCACAACCCCATCTTTTCTCACGCCGCGCCGCTTGACTTTTACCCCCGACCCCGTATGCTTGCCGTGCTTTTCTCGAGAAGGGCGTTTAGCTCAGTTGGTTAGAGCGCGTGCCTCACATGCACGAGGTCATAGGTTCGAGTCCTATAACGCCCACCATCCCTGGCTCTCCAGGGGCTCTCCACCAAAAGCCGGGGCAGGTGATTCCCGACTCAGGCGCATAAGGCTCTCCACCAAAAGCCGGGGCAGGTGATTCCCGACTCAAGCGCATAATGCTT
>ENA-UPSM01000514-UPSM01000514.1-activated-sludge-metagenome-genome-assembly--contig:-NODE-514-length-54903-cov-12.782307_pt1 | contig 54903 bp, 48 predicted proteins | sample MGYA00238181_ERZ773283 | MGnify/ENA primary metagenome ERZ773283 (study PRJEB29023, sample SAMN05720199) | activated sludge metagenome | isolation source: Anaerobic digester | place: Japan... | reverse complement strand
TGTGAATATTTGGTAAAGGTTTTTGAAGCCGCTCCCTTGGTTGAAAACCCCGAAGAATGGGAAGCGCTATTACCCTGGAATATCAAGTAATTTTATTTACCCGGGTGCGGATTAATTGACGGTTACTGATATTGTATTCATCATAATTCATTATTCTAAATCACTCTTCAAGTCATTCCTCATCTAATGCTAATTCGAGCTGATGCTCTTTGGGTGGATAGAATACTCCTATGACTATAAAGGGGTTCAAAGCCCAACCATGATATTGCTTTGTCGTCCCTAAATAAAGAAAAGTATCCTTACTGATAAGCTCATGAAAGTATTTCTGTCGAATTTTACAAAGTGCTATTTCCTCAGATTCTTTTCTTTTATCAATATATTGCCAATATAGTTGTCCCAACTCCCAGTCTTCAATCATCAATTTGCATTCAACTTCATTCTCATCAAGAAAGCGATATGAAAACTTGTAGGGTATCTTCTTTACTATTCTAAAAGTTTCTCGTCTTTCTCTTTCTTCTTCTGAATCAAATAATGATCCTTGTTGGATAGCACTATAGCTCTTTCCTTCTTTTTCAAGATCCCAAGTTCTTTCAGAAGGTTCAATGACAAAATCAATTATTCTTTTAGGCTTGAAAAGAGCAAGAGAAAGAGTATTTTCTTTTTGTGCTAATTCAATAAGCTCATGAATATTGGAAAAAATTCTTATTGATCGAAAAAGTATTCGTTTCCTTTCTTTCCAACCATTACTTGTATCTATTTTGTTAAGCAAAGTAATAGTATCAACATTGACTACACGATAACTTTCTGGTCGATAGTCGTCTTCTTTCTTTTGAACATCGACCTCAATCCATTGATATTTAGTAAACTGCTTTTCTGCATGAAGCAATCTGAATGGTAAAGGATATAATCTTATCCATTTCCCATCTTCTGTGAGGCCAGCTGTACAAACTAATTCACCATATTTTTTTGATAAAACGGGATAAGTCTTAACTAAGATTAGGACCCTCACACGCTCGATTTTCATAGGTTCGTTGTCAATATTCCTGAGTCTTCACAAATTCGATTACTTATCCTTGAACGATGACAATAGTTAACATCTCGTTCAAAACACGTAAGCGCAACTCTATTTCCCGTATTATATAGCTTAGTTATATTTAAAAGCGCTTCATTATTATTTTTTAATACATGTTTCTCGTATCCATCAAATAACTCACAATAGTCAGCATAACTATTAAGATTCTTTCTCTCACTCGATTCAATGCCCAAGTCTGGCACATGCAGGTAATTAATTCCAATGTTCTTAGTTGCATTATTCAGGGTTGATTTTGAGAAACCATATTTCATACTTATGGGATTCTTCCGCACATCAACCAAAACTGAAACATTGTTTTTAACAAGAATATTAAGGTATTGATCAATTGTTCTTCCCTCATATCCTATGGAAAAGAGAGCTTGGCTTGATTCAAAAGAGGGCAGATTAATACCATTATCCATTACTTCAGGAAGTATTTTACTTTTGCATGCAAAGTATGGATATTTAGTATACACATCCCGTATTAAGGATTGGCCTTTTAACCCTGCATATTTTCGATAAACTCCTTCGAGTGCTTTTTTATCTACATCTTGTAAAAGAGACATGTAATCAATTGACGAATCAAGCCTAATTGTATCATCACTCTTGATAAATCCCAAATCTGATAAGCGTCGTATATCAGCAAATGCTTGGAAGGAGAAGGGCCCATAGTTGTATGGCAAAAATGCATAATGCTCTTTAGTCAGAGAAAATTCCTGGTTGGCTAGGAAAAGATATTTCTGAAAATCTGTCCTATGAAGTTCGCAATTAAATATCTGAAGTAACGCCAAAATATATCTTTGCCGATAAAACTGGGGCAACCCTTGCTTAGTCATTTATTTCCCTAATTATAATTAAAAAATAGTTGATCACAAAAAAAGTCTTCAGTAAAGATCATCATCATTTTCTCACAGTTGATTGTTATTCAGCCACTGTCCGGACTTATTATACCACAATGTGCAATGTAATGTGCAATGATTCTTATTGTTTCTTCTTGATTTCGTCTGATCTCCCCTGATATTTGACAAATTCACGAGAAAACGAGATAATAACCATAAGTCAGTAAGGATTGAGCCCCTGAAGATACTTTTAAGGCGTGGGTCACAGGTTCGAATCCTGTGTGGCTCAAAAAAAACCGAATCCTTTTGGGTTCGGTTTTTTTACTTGAAGTACGGCTCAAGTTTATTGGTCTGGCGCTCGTGCATTGGTTTTATCTGCAAACACCTCATGGATTATTCGTAATCATACGAGAGCCTCCACATACGGCCTCGAGCATTGAAAAAAGATTCGAAAGAATCAACTCGGTAATCATTACTCTCTGTGTACGAATACGTGTATTTTCTCTTGTATTATCGTATCTTTTTTGGTACACTTATACTATGGCAGAAGAAAAGAATATCAAGGTGGTGTTTTACAAGACCCCGTCCGGTAATGAACCAGTACGGGCATGGCTGAAGAGTCTTTCGTCCGATGAAAAGAAAAACATCGGCGAGGATATCAAGGCAGTAGAGATGGCCTGGCCAGTAGGACTGCCTCTCGTCAGGAAAATGGATTCCGACTTGTGGGAAGTCCGTACGAACTTGCACACCAAGATCTCCCGCGTATTCTTCACTGTCTGGAAAGGATTCATGGTATTACTCCATGGTATCATAAAGAAAAGTCAGAAGACACCGCATGATGATCTTGAACTTGCCAAGAAAAGACGTAATGACGTTTTGAGAGGAGGCTATGATGAAGAAAAATAAAACCATTGGTAGTTCATTCGATGATTTTCTCGAAGCAGAGGGCATTGCAGAAGCAGTAGAAAATGGCGCTGTCAAGAAACTCATTTCATTTCAACTCCTCGAAACTATCAAAAGCCAAAACCTCACGAAAACTGAACTCGCTCATCGTCTTGAGACTTCCCGTGCGGCTGTAGACCGTCTTCTCGATCCGGATAACGAATCGGTAACTTTGACAACACTCAGCAAGGCTGCCTCTGTCTTGGGGAAAAAACTGAAACTTGAGCTTGTTTGAAGATATTGCCAATACCGGATAGTTTCCAGGCTTGTACTGACACTTATTCGCCCGTGTTGTTTTGTTATCGATAACTGATAGTTACTTTAACAACCCCATAAAGCAATACGAGTAAATTAAATTCTATTTGACAATCATACCAAATCGGCATACTATTTGGGTATGGTTGTCAAAGAAAAGAAAATCAAATCTGAAACTATCCTCCATCAGCTTGCCAATGACAATGGAGGAATAATCCCTACAAAATTCGCAGAAGAAGTCGGCGTTTCCCGTGCCATACTTTCGTATCTGGTGAAGAAGGGATCTCTGTCACGAATTGCCAAAGGACAATACATTTTTCCTGCAGAGATTCCCGATGAAATGCTTTCTTTGAGCCAACGATCTGAACATATCATATTTTCCCATGAAAGCGCTCTTTTCTTGAATGGAATCAGTGGAAGAACCCCTTTTGAGCATTCTATTACTGTACCGGATAACAAGCGCCCATCTGTTCAAATAAAGAAAGCTTGCAAGATTTACTATGTAAAACCCGCCTTTTTTGACCTGGGACGTACAGAGAGAAAAACAATTCACGGCAATCTTGTCCCTTGTTATGACGCAGAGCGTACAATTTGTGACATTATTCGCAGCCGTAGCCGAATGGATGAAGAAACGTTCCTGGACGGAATAAAACTATATGCTTCCTTAAAAAGTAAAGACTTGGGAAAACTTGGCTCATATGCAGATAAATTTCATATTCTTCAAAAAGTCCGGGATGTAATCGGGGTGCTCGTATGAACAGAACAAAAGAAGTCATGAGCATAAAAGCTAAAATAAATAATTATGCAGAGTCCAACAATGTTACATCCCAGACTGTTTTACAGAACTTCATGTTTGAACGGTTTTTGGAACGCCTTTCAAAATCAAAATATCAGGACAAGTTCATCATATAAGGCGGTATACTAATTTCCAATATGGTGGGGCTTGATACCCGTTCTACAATGGATTTGGATATAACGTTGCGTAATCTGCCGCTGGATGAAGAATTAATCCTGCAGGCATTGAAGCAAATCAGCCGGATACATCTTGATGACGATATAACATTTTCAGATTTTCATTTTTCACCTATACGGCCTGAGTATGAATATGGTGGATTCCGTATAAGATTTAGTGCTACATATTTTTCAATTGTTACTCCGCTTTCAATAGATCTTTCAACAGGAGATAAAATAACTCCTCGACCGTTGGTATATAAATTTTCCCCGCTTTTTGGAACTGAGAATTCATTTACGCTCTGGGGCTACAACATAGAAACCATTCTTGCAGAAAAGCTTCAAACTATAATCAGCAGAGGCGTTGCATCTACCCGTCCTCGTGATTTTTATGATGTTTATATTCTTACCAAAGAGAAGCAATTTGATATTAAAAAATTAAAGAGTGCCTTTACAGAAACTTGTAAGCACAGAGGCACAGAAAATCTCATTAAAGAAAGTGATAATAGAATGGCTGAAATCGCACAAAGCAAAGCCCTGCATACCATCTGGCTAAAATATGCAAAACAGTTTTCTTATGCAAAAGATATACTTTATGAAGATTTGATGAAATCATTGAAAATTCTTCTTGACGCATTGGTGGCAAAATAATGGCTCCATACTCTGGATCTTCCAATGTCCTTTTTCAACTATCGAATTTTTACCTATACTATCCATGGATCCCATGTACAACAAAATGTGCAATACACTCCCCTGATAATTCACAAATTCACGGCGAATCCTGTGTGGCTCAATCAATTCTTATCTTTCTTGACATCACCCGTACATGGCTTTATCGTGGAGTCAGTACCTGCTTCTCCCATACAAAAAGTATTTCGTGAGGCTGAACATGCAGGATAACCGCTCAAGTGAGAAAAGACCCATTTCAATTGCCGAAAACCAGACGCCCGCAATCCCTGTTCTCAAAGCATTCATCTACCTCGTCATGGTTTATCTGGGAGTACTCGCCCTTCTTCCGGTCTATCTGGTGTTTATCAACATCACACGATCAACGCCGGAAATAAACTCGGGGCTTACCCTCCTCCCGTCCGTTCACCTTTTAGATAACTGGCGCATCCTTAACTCCACCGGCTTTTCCCTGTCACGAGGTTTTTTCAACAGCTTTCTTATCGCATCATTAACGTCCCTGTGCGCAACCTATTCATCGGCCATGGCGGCGTACGGGATCCATGTGTATCAGTTCCGGTTCAAGCGGGCGCTTTGGGGCATGATCATGTTCGTCATGCTGTTTCCCCTGTCCCTGTCCTATATCGGATTTTTCCGGATTGTGTTTTCATTGCGGCTCCTCGACTCGTATATTCCCCTGATCGTTCCCGCAATCGCCTCTCCGGTGGTAGTGTTCTTCCTGCGGCAATATCTCGTCTCGTTGCCAGTCCGTGAGCTTGCCGAGGTGTCACGGATAGACGGAGCCGGGGAGTTCTGGACGTTCAATGCCATCATTCTTCCGGTAATGGGGCCCGCGCTCGCGACACAGGCATTTTTCATTTTCGTCGCGTCATGGAACAATTTCGTACTGCCGTACATACTTCTGAGCGACCGGAAGCTTTTTACCCTGCCCATGATGGCCGTACTCCTGCAGGCTGATATTCATAATGTGGAATTCGGCGGAATCTACCTCGGGATCGCCCTGTCGTTCATTCCCGCCATCTGCGTCTACATTGTTGCGTCGCGATTCATCATTTCCGGAATTACGGCGGGAAGTTTCAAGGAATAACCGTGTTATTTCCGAAATGACGACAGCGTTATCCCGTGTTTCTTCAGCAATTCACTCCATTCCGGTGAGAGAAAGAGGGCGTAATCATCGGCACGAATTTGAAAGTCTCCAAAGGAGTCCTGAACCGATCGGGTCGGCGGCGAAGGGTGGGAAAAGCAATAATGCGTTCCCGCACCAAGTCTGGCCAACATGCGGTCATAGGCGTTGTAACGGTTATCCACATTTTCTTCTTCTTTGAGATCATACACACCAATCAGGGAATCGGTAGAACCGGGCACTTGTTTTCTCGTTTTGTTGAACATGAAGTTTTTAGGCAATGCAAGGGGAACCGTGTATTTTCGGCCAAGTTCACGGTAGACACTCCACAATTTCGGAATCAGAAAACAGAACCCCCGATGTGAGTCCAGGTGACTTATACGCACACCCCGCTTTTGAATGGCTTCAATTTGCGCGGAGAACTCGTTGAACACTTCGTCCGGCTTCAACCGTTTCCGTATTTCACGACCATCCTGCAGCAGGAAGCCATTGTCATCAACAAGCCCCGGAATTTTCGCCGGATCAAGAACAGGCCGATCCCCGTCAAGGATCAAATGGACCCCAATCGGTATCCCGAGTTTTTTTCAGATCCTCAAGAGTATCATCCAGGATAGTCGATGTAGCAAAGACGCTGCAGGTGGAAATGCACTCATGGTTCCAAAGCGCTTCAACACCGGTAACGATATCACGGTGTAATCCAAGATCATCAACATTGAGAATCAGTTGCTTTTCCATTTCTGCTTTCGCCACTGATCCGCTCACTCACCGGTGCTTGATATACGGACACTCACCGGTGCGCTTTTTGATTTCTCCGGCGAGAATATTGACCGTCCGCTTTGTATCGTCTTTCGGCATGCCCGGATAATGGTTGCTGTGAATCAGGTACTGTTCCTTCGGACTGATATATATGGTTGCCAGAAAATTTGACATTTCTTCAACCGTTCCAATTGCATCGTACGGCACCTCTTTCCGGACCGTGCCGCGGACAAGCGTCAGATGCTCCCGGTATAATTCGATTATGGGAAAAGCCCGTTTGAACCGTACCGCATACGATACGCCAAAAGCAAACGCTACCGCCTCCAGGGCAAAGTACAGATATTGTTTGTTATACACTTCGTAAATCCCGAGAGGAATCAGGAATGCAAGTAATGCCAGCAGCACGAAATAGATGCGCCGCGGCTTTTTTTCCATTGTTTGAATACTGACCATGCGTTACTCCGTAGGGTTACAGTGTAGCATGTATTGGCATTTGAGTACATTCAGTGTCGAAATACTACGAAACTATTGCTCTTAGATATACTTCACGATTTTAATGCCTGAAAGTTGGTTGTCAAGTACTCCAGGATGCTATTGTATTACTATAATTGGAAATGGAATACAATCCGGTAATTAAACGGGATTACCGGCCGGGAGGAGGGATACGTGACAAACATCCAGTGGTACCTTGCGCATAATATCCGTGAATTTCGGGCAAAAAAGAGTCTCACCCAGGAAAAACTCGCGGAACTTGCGGGAACGTCGGGCAATTATATCGCCCAGATCGAACGGGGAGAAAAATACCCTTCGGCAAAAATGGTTGAACGTATCGCGGAATCACTGGAAACGGATTCTTCCTGCCTCTTCTGCAAACCGCCGGCCGAGTTTACCAATCCCTGGAATTAACTGTTCCGTGAAAACAGGCTGACCAGATAGAGTACAACCAGATCAAGATAGCCTTTTGTAGAATGTCCGAACAGGGAATTATCCCGGGAACTGGCGAAACAGACAATACCAGGTGTCTTTGACGACGGGACATGAATATCCGCAAAGAAAAGGTGCTGAACTCCCAACCTGTCCAGAGTCTGTAAATCCTGACAATGCCGGTCAAGGAACATGCCCCGTGAAATAAAAAAACTGCCACTACCGTGCATCAATTTGTCCATTACACAGGGGAAAAGACGGGGATACCGTTGCAGTTCGTCAAGTTCCGACTCTCTCCCCGGAAAGAAACTGTTTACAATATAATGATTACCATTCGAGTCCGAAAGCCAGAGTGCGCCGAAATCAAGATCGAGACTCCGGCACACCCGTTCGAGGATGATGCCGGTTTCAATATCGGGACGGATGGACCGATCCTGAAAAATCCGCAGGTGCAAATCATTCAGAACGGAGTAGGAGTTACGCATCATCTCCATAACGCGAAATTCGTCCCGATACTCCCCCGATTCGGAGAAAAAGATAAGGAACAGGTTTCGGCCCGGACTTGAAGCAAGCGCTTTGTATCGTCGTCCGTCCTTGTCGTACATGTCAAAATGGGTATGAATATCGTTTTGAACTACCGGGGTAAACAGATCAAGCCAATGACGCAATTCGTCGGAAGACATGCGTTCGGAGGCGGGACGGGAGAGTATCTGGTTTCTCCGGAGTTTCATTTTCTCTTCGAACGCGCTATTAACGTCCAGTGTTATATAGTCGTCCGGTTCACCCTTGCTGTTATACACCAGAGCATGCAGGGCGGCGCCACAGGGCAAGGCATGGAAAAATGCTGAAAAATCATGCCCCCAATGCATGTGCATCGTTTTACCATCGAACATCTGTTTGACTTCCATGTACAGTAACTATAATACTTTTTGGAGAAAAACCCATATTTTTCTCTTTTTTCTCCATTTTCTTTTCGTTGACATTTTCCGGAAAACTGTCTTATGCTTGCGGTATAAGGAGAGTTCACCATGTTTGGTTTTGTCTTTATTGCCGCACTGGCGGCCCTTGCGTTTGCCGGAATCAATTTTTACGGCGTAAAACGCATGAATCAGGGAACTGACCGGATGATAGAAATATCCGGCGCCATCCGCGAAGGTGCGGATGCTTTTATCCGGCATGAATACGGTCTTATCGCAAAAATTGCCGTGCTTATTGCCCTGGCGCTCGGAATTGTCGTCTCCTGGTACACCGGAGTGGCCTTCATACTTGGTGCGGTCATGAGCGGTTCCGCCGGCTGGATCGGCATGAAAATCGCGACAATCTCCAACGTACGAGTTTCTAACAAGGCACGGGAGACCGGCAGTATCGGCGAAACCCTCAAGGTTGCCTTCAGGGGCGGCTCCGTCATGGGTCTTTCCGTTGGAGGATTCTCCCTGTTCGGCCTGGCACTGATTTACCTGGTTTTCGGCCGCTTCTTCGGGCAACTCGGCCAGGAACAGCTCCTTATCAAGGCAAACTGGCTCGGCATTACCTTTATTCCCTTTACCATGACCGTTTCCGGCTACGCGCTCGGCTGTTCGGTAATCGCCATGTTTGACCGGGTTGGCGGAGGAATCTTTACGAAAGCCGCCGACATGGGCGCCGATCTCGTGGGAAAAACCGAAGCGCACATCCCGGAGGATGATCCCCGGAACCCCGCGACCATCGCGGACAACGTAGGCGACAATGTCGGCGACGTTGCCGGCCTTGGCGCCGATCTCCTCGAAAGCTACGTCGGCGCGCTCATTTCCAGCGTGGTGCTCGCATCATACATGTTCTATACCAATCTCACCGCGGCATCCGGCTCCATCAGCTACGATCTCGTATCGCACCTGCTGGTCTACCCGCTCATTTTTGCCGGAATCGGCACCATTTCCTGTATGGCGGGAATCGCGTTCCTCCTTGTAAAGAAAATTAGCGATCATCCGCACCATGAACTGAATCTTTCTACCTGGATTTCCGCCCTGCTCACCTTAATCGGCACGGGGATTTTCACCTGGTTCTATTTTTCCGGTCAGGACATAGCCGCTCTCGGCTTCCGCCTCGGAGCTCTGTCCCCCTGGTTTGCCGCAGTTGCCGGTATCATTACCGGAATCCTCATCGGACAACTTGCCGAACATTCCACCAGTTTCGACTTTCTTCCGACAAAGCAGATTTCGGAAGCAAGCCGGGAAGGAACCGCGCTCAACATAACCCAGGGCCTCGCGGTCGGTATGAAATCGGTATTCTTCCCGGTATTCGTTCTTGCCGGCGCCGCGATTTGCGCGAACGCCATCGCCGGGCTCTACGGCGTGGCCATGGCGGCGATCGGGATGCTCTCCTTCGTCATCTCGACCGTCTCGGTCGATACCTACGGCCCCATCGCGGACAACGCGGGCGGCATCAGCGAAATGTCCAAACTTGATCCCTCGGTACGCATCATCACCGATCAGCTCGACGCGGTCGGCAACACAACCGCCGCCATCGGCAAGGGGTTCGCCATCGGCTCAGCCGGTCTCGCCGCGCTCTCCCTCTTCGCGTCCTTCCTCTACGCGCAGGCGATGCCCAATGATACCGACGGATACACCCTTAATCTCAACTTCATCAACACGATGACCCTCGCGGGAGGTCTCGTTGGTGCGGCCCTGCCCTTCCTGTTCTCGGGAATCCTCATCGAAGCCGTCGCGAAAGCCGCGCGCAAGATGGTCCAGGAAGTACGCCGCCAGTTCCGGGAAATCCCCGGCATCCTTACCGGGGAAGCAAAACCCGATTACACCACCTGTATTACCATCAGCTCCGCCGGGGCCCTCGCCGAAATGAAACTCCCGGCACTTATCTCCGTACTCACCCCGCTTGCCGGCGGATTCCTCCTCGGCGCCGACTTCGTTGGAGGCATGCTTATCGGAACCACCCTTTCCGCCATCATGCTCGCGCTGTTTACTGCGAACTCCGGCGGCGCCTGGGACAACGCGAAAAAGTACATCGAACAGGGGCATCATGGCGGTAAGGGCTCGGACGCCCATTCCGCATCGGTTGTGGGCGATACCGTAGGCGACCCCCTCAAGGACACCGTCGGTCCTTCACTCGACATTCTCATCAAGATCATGGCGGTTATTTCGCTCATTACCGTCTCGGTTTTCCAGGACTACAATCTCGTAACCTGGATCAGTTCCCTTATTAAGTAACCAGAAGGCTAAAGGAGACACCAATGTCCGAAATGCATTATTATCTCACTCTCTTTCCCACCGAATCCCTGATCGCGTCCATGCTCGATCCGGACAAATTCGGCGCGTACATGACCACAAGCTCAAAACGTGGTTCCCATGAGCGGCTTGTCTTTATTGAACTTGACGGCGGTTTCTCCGGAGACTTTGACTGGAATTATGCAAAAGAACGCTGTGTCCCGCACAGGAACGGCGAACCGAAGCACTCGGTCTATCTTTCTGTGTACCGGGTTCTGGAAAAGATACCCTTTTCCGCATTCAGGAGAATGTATCTGACCACTCCGGACGGACGGACCCTGGTTCTCGATAAAAGCGACTTCCCGGCGGACCGGCCGGGGAAACCATACCACGTGTACCAGGAACTTTGCCCCGTCCAGCCACTGGTTGTCAGTTCGCTTGCTCCGAAAGCTTTCGGTGAGTACATCGTCAAGGGTGATTCGAAGATTTCGCTGCCTGCCCTCTGCTACTGCGACCTCAAGGTTATCGATCTTGACGATCTCGAACATACCGGCCACATCGGTCCCATGTACGACCACAACCTCGGCCACCTGATCGAATGTATCGCCGCAGTAACCGAGCGGGGAAAAGTTACCAAAACGCTTGACCGAACCTTTGCCGGCAACTTCCGCTTCCAGATCGTAAAGGACGGATTTGCGCTGGTAAACAAAAAGGAAAAAGCATGGTATGCCATGCCGTCAGAAGAAGAGTTGACCTCGAAGTACTATGATTGGTCGCGTTCCGCGATGATCATCTAGAGGGATCTTCACTGCTGCTATCAATTTTGTTGAAAACTTTTCAACAATTTTGATAGCAGTCTGTTTATACCACCGGTATTGCCGCCATGCGGCAGTACTTCACGTACTCATCCTTCCTGAGACCCTTGCTGAACAGAAAGCCCTGTACCAGATCGCATCCCCGTTCCACCAGATACGAAAACTGCTGATTTGTCTCCACGCCTTCGGCCGTTATCTGGATCTTGAGGGACTTGCTCATGGAAATTATCGCATCGATCAGGGCGGATTTGTCTCCCGATTCCTGCCCCGACATACCCTGAACAAAGCTCCGGTCTATCTTGAGGTTATGTACTCGTAACCGGTGCAGGTAGCCGAGACTCGAATATCCGGTACCGAAATCGTCTATGGCGATCCTGAATTTTCGTAAAAGCAGCTGGTCAATGTTTTCAGCGACGCGGGGATCATCGTCGAGCATGACGCCTTCCGTGATTTCAAATTCAATCACGGAGGAGGGAATTCCGTACCGGTGTTGCATGATTTCAATGAAGTCAACGAACTCCCGGTCATAGAGGTCGGTTACGGACAGATTGATCGCGAATAACTTATCCAGCAAGAGTTCCGGATCGGCTGCGGACATTGCCGCGATCTCGGCAAAGCTGCGCTGAATAACCCAGCGGCTTATGCGGTGAATCATGCCGCATTGTTCCGCGACGGGAATAAATTCCCCCGGGGAAATGTCGCCCCGCTCGTGGCTATTCCAGCGCAGCAGTATCTCCGCTCCCGCACAGCCCTTGTCCGCAACACGGACTTTGGGTTGATACACCAGGTAAAAGTCCCGGTCGAAATCGGCATTGGACAGATCATCAAGCAGGCTGAACATCCTGAGCTGGCAGCACTGGATATCTTTGGAATAAAATGCGACATCTCCCGGGCGGCAACGAGTTTGCTCAAGGAGGGAGATTGCCTTGTTGACCAGTTCAGCGGGTTCGCACGAATCTTCAGGGCACCGGGATACCGCACTGTTAAAGAAAACCGAAACCACGCGTCCGTCCACGAGATAGGGTTCCGAAAGCGTAGCCATCAGTTCGGCCGTGTACCGCTCCAGATGACTCAGTTCATGCAAATCGGTATACAACACAAATATGGAACTGCTCCAGCGGCCTACGGCCCGGGTGGCGTTTCGATAGCCTGAAATGCGGGAACCCACATTCCTGAGCAGATCGTCCGCAAGCGCATTTCCAAGCATGGTATTCAATTTGTTCATGTTCACGGTTTTTACGGCAACCACACTGAGCGGACGGGGTTCTTTCCTGTTTCGGAGAATGCCGTCGTGGAGGAAGGACAGAAATTTGAAGCGGTTCGGGAGGCAGGTAACCTGGTCAAAATAAGCCAGACGGGACAGATGCCGAATAATCACTTCAATTGCAAAGCAGGTGGTTGCCTGCAATACAAGAGCCATACCGAGAATTATAAGCATTCTGAGAGTAATTTCGGAGCTATTGAATATTGACGTGGGAAGAAAGTTCCCGGCAGACAGGCGGAACAGGAGTCCGCTGTAATATACAATCATGAACACTATCGTAGGGACAATACCGAACAGGGGATACGCGACAGAAAAACCGAACGCAAGATAGAGAACACCCAGACCAAACACACCGCCGCCATCGAGTATCTGTTCGAGAATAAGCAGAATGACACAGAATCCCAGACAGAGTTTCGCGCGTTCCGTCCTGCGCGTTGTCCACAAGATAATGAGCGTAACGAGCGCTAAAACCAGGTAGGCGACCAGAAAACCCGCGGTAAGATAGGCCTTTTTATCAAGAACAAACGAAAGGTTCACCGCGGCGGCAATAAAGTACACACCCGTTACCACATAGATGGAGGCGATCCGCATACGATGCAAGAACGGAACCGAGTTATCTGACAATTTGAAAGAAAAAAGGAAGTTATATAGATGAACAAACCGTTGATGTAGATTCATGAAGGCAGTATAGGGGCAAAATTGCGTAAAAGCAAACAATATAAGTGTGTTTTCAGGTACCGTGTCCCTCTTCCGGGAAAATTGGTTGCGGATGGAAAGAAAATCACCTATACTGATAAGGGATAACAAGGAGGACAGAATGGCACTTAAGGCGATGGATCTTTTTGAGGCGTACGAGCAAAACCAGCTGCCAATGGATGAAGGCTACATTGTTTCATCATTTTTCAAACCCGAAACAACCTACAGTATCTATGAGGTAGTATCCTATTCCGCCATAAAAGATATCTATGCCACCAGCAACGGCATCACTTTTCAGACAAACGGAAAGAAACTGTTCGTCCTTGTTGAACCGCCAACCTATCCCGAAAAATCGGTTGAACCGTACTGTCGTTCCCAGGATTTTCTGGTTCCGTTCCGGTTCAGCGAGACAAGCATCATAACCGCCAAGAACCAGTCAAAAATCATGTTCAGCAAGGAACCCCAGCAGGCAATATCAGCCTTTACCGTTGTTCGGCCCGCGGGCATGGACTTTGCCTTCCTTTTCTATTCGCTCCCCGATGTTTTCGAGTCAATGGAAAAGTTCTTCGCGAAAACGCTGAACCAGGAAGCAGGAGTTTCACAGCTTGACGCGCAAAAAGCGGCAAAAGAAATCGGAAAATTGTGTGCAAAAACACTCACCTGGCCGAAAGACAACGAGTAAACCGCTTCTCGTCGTTGTCTACGGGCTGAAAACAGCCGACCATACCTATTTCAACCTGTTTTATCCGGCGCGACGGCTAGCGCAGGAAGCAGAAAACCGGGGCATTCCGCTCCGGTTTTTGTTTCCTGCGGAGGTTCCGGCGTTTCTTGATGCCCGGGACCCCGGGATTGCCCCGGACAACACACTGTTCCTTTTCCGGGGCTCTGTCCCTGTTTCAATAATTGAGCTCGTTGAGCGGCGGGGGTTCACCGCAATAAACCCGTCCCGCGCGGTCCGGCTTTCCTGCGACAAACGGGAAACCGCGCGCTTTCTCGCAGAGCACGGTATTCCGCATCCACGGCTCTTTGGCCCGGACGAAGTTCGCACGCTGCAGTGGCCGGTAGTGGCTAAACCCCGATTCGGAAGCCGCGGCACCGGAGTACGACTTGTATCCGGTCCGGAAGTAATCCCGGCTCCGGACACTCCGGATGGCGAGTACCTGCTTCAGGAATACATTGAACCATCCCATGGCAGGGATTTCCGGGTCTTTTTTGCCTTTGACAGAATTCTTGCCGCGGTGGAACGGCGGGCGGGCAACAGCCGATCAGGAGAACGCGACCTTGTATCAAACACCTGTACCGGGGGAAGCATGCATCCCTCTCCGTTCAGTCCACCGGTACCGGACACTGTTGCGGCGCTGACCGCAGAAATTGCCCGGAAGACGGGACTCGAGTACGGTACAATCGATTTTCTGTATGCAACGCAGGTCCCCGATCCCTCACAGCTCCTGGTGTGCGAATTGAATGCGTTTCCTGGCTTCACCGCCCTCGAAAAGGAAGGCGGATTTGACATCGCCGGTCCGCTTATCGATGCATTAGCGGGTTTATTTTTCTCCGAGTAACTGCTTGAGTTCCTGAATTTCAGCGGCGAGTTTTGACCGTTCCATCTTCTGGTATTTGGCGGGAACCATCTCCCGGCTCGTACACTCGAGTACCGCAACCAGATTTTGCAGTTCAATCTCGTACGGATAGGCGGGCGGAACAAAATCCCGTATGGTGGAGTCCAGATCCTCCCGGGTAACAATCGCCCGGTTGTCCATGCTCGCGCACATTTTCGCCCGGACAAGAATGGCCTCAATGTCCGCTCCGGACATATCGAATTTGATACCCTTGAAGACATCCGAAAGAGAGAAATCTTTCACCTTGATATCGAGTTTTTTCTGGAGCGTCCTGAAAAGGTCGATGCGGTCTTCCGCCGTTTCCGGGTAGAAAAGGGCCAGATGTTCTTCCGCCCTGCCTTGTCGCTTGAGGTCGATTGGAAGAAGATCGGGCCGGCAAGTTATCAAAAACCAGATAATCTTTCCCCGGTAATCGGTGTTGCCCATGAAGTTGGCTATCTGTGCGAACACCCGGCTTGAGGTTCCCGAGTCGCCCACCGAATCCCGGTCGCCGAGGAAGGCATCCGCTTCGTCGATCATGACGGCAACCGGCGCCATCGCCTTGAGAATGTTCAGCACCTTTTCCAGGTTGGACTCGGTCGCACCCTGCCATTTCGAGCGGAAGTTGCGGAGCTTTACCATCGGGATGCCGATCTCGCCCGCAAAGGCCGATACAAGAAAGGTTTTACCGGTACCGACCGGGCCCGCGATGAGGTAGCCCATGGGAAGCACATCCGTTCGTCCGAGTTTCAGGGCGCGCGCGGCGCTCTGGAATCGTTTCTTCACAAAGGAATGACCCGAAACAAGCGAAAGATCATGTCCGGTTTCCACAAACTCGAGCAGTCCCGCCGCCTCATTTTCTATGATTGTCCGCTTGCGGTCGCGGAGGTATTCCAGCGTTATCGGCTTGTCTTCCTGATAGGATTCGGCCACAAGCTGGTTGAGGTTGAGCAGGTTCAGTCCGCTCGTCATGTTCCCGATCCGTTCCGGATTGAGCCCGCGTTCAAGAAGGAGCATATCCTTGGCTTCCAGAAATTCGAGAAACTGGGTGCGAACCATGGCGCCCGGAAACGGAATGGTAACCTTGACCGTAGACGGTGAACTGGAAAGGCGGGGATTAACGTCGGTAAGGTTTTCCGTGAGCATGATGACGGAGATATCACCCTGGGTGAACTGGGGTTCATGGGACCAGCGGTTGAGGGTCACAAGGCAATAGCGGTCTATTTCGTCCAGATGGCCTATCTCGTCCGCCGGAATGATGGTCTCCGCGTAATCCATGATGAGGACAATCCGTTTTTCCTTGGGAATGTTCATCACGAAGTACCGCTCAAGATAATCGAAGGCTTTTACCGGATCCCGGGTAAGAAACTCCTCGGGAGCGACATCCGGATACCGGGCGCTCATGGTCTTAAGGTAATCCCGTTCCATGTCCGACAGGCAGAAGGAGATTCCGCCGGACTTGTCGTAAAACACGATGATGTCGCGGTTCCCGAACAGTACTTCGGAAATGTAGTCCTGGATTTTGACGAACATGAACTCGCCCTCGTTCATCTTGTGGGGCAAAAAATCACGGATATTTCCGTGTACAAAATATAAGTTGGCTGTCTTCGAACAGTACTTGACCGAAAGTTCCTGGGCCCAGGCGGGCAGGATATTGATAAAATCGAGATTCTTCTTGATAAGCTGCTGGCTCTCGGGCATGATCCCCTCCGCAGACCAGTGTATCACCATACCGGCCGAAAAAACAGTCCCGTTTCCCGGGATGAACCATCTTGTTTTTTCGTTCGTAATGCGCTACTTTTATGCCATATCTCAATCAAGGAGGCTCTGTAATGGCCTATAAGATTTCCAGTGAATGCATCAACTGCGGCGCTTGCGAAGGCGAATGCCCGGTTAACGCGATCAGCGAACAGGACAACAAGCGTGTCATCGACGCCGATGCCTGCATCAGCTGCGGCGCTTGCGCGGCGGTTTGCCCGGTGGACTGTATTTCCGAGGAATGATCGGTACAATCCTTCGAGGATACGGCGCCGTTCTGGGCTCAGCCATGCGGTTCGCAGCCCTGATCGGCGTTTGTATCGCAACCGGTTTTCTGCTGGTGTATCCCCTGTGGTCCCTGGCAGTTGCCAAACCGGATCTTTACACCCTTTTTTTTGTAGCCCTTCTGGCAACCGGTGCCGCCGTCCTCTTCGCGATTCGCGCGAAAAAGGCATTGCGTACCAGTCCCGGATTGTTTCTGTTCAGTCTCGCCCGTAAAGCGGTTCTCGCCACCGGAGTTGTTGTCTCTATCCTTCTTGTTCTCCGGTATGAACGGACCCTGGCGTTCGTTTCACTCATTGTCACCTTTTTCCTCTACGGTTTCATAGCCTTTGTTCTTTCACCCGAAAAGCGTTCTCCGGAAGGACGATAATGCGCCGGCAGTCACCGCCGATCCGTCTTGTCGTCTCGGCCGTGCTCGTCATGACGTCCGTCATGCTCGTGGCGCAGGAAAACAACCGCTACCCGGAAATAACGACTCTTTCTTCCGGAAATCCCCTCTTCCGTCAGTATCAGGACGATGTTTCCGCCGCACGGATGGCAATTGCCGCCGGGAAAACACCGGAACTTCATCTGTACCGATACCGGACAGGAGCCGACGATACTCTGCTCGGCATTGCCGCCCGGTGTTCTGTTCCCTATGACGCGCTCGCAAGCCTGAACCGCATCGAGTCCCGTGATGTCTCCATAGCGGGGAAAATGCTCCTGTTACCGTCCATACCGGCTCTGTATTTGCCCGAGCGCGGGATTAACCGCCTCGAACAACTCCTCCTTTCATCATTTGATCCTGAAATCTCCGGCATATTCTCCTTCACGCTCCATGAAGCAGACGGTTCATCACGAACCGTATTTTGCCTTCCCGATTCGGGGTTTGACGGTACCGTCCGGGCATTTTTTCTTACGCCCACCTTCCGCTTTCCGCTCCCGGAAGGAATGGTAACCTCAACATTCGGGATGAGGAAGAATCCCATTACCGGAAATATGGTATTTCACAAGGGGGTCGACCTTGCCGCCCCCTACGGAACACCGGTGCTGGCATGCGCCGACGGTACGGCAATTTCCACCGGATATAATGCCATACACGGGTATTACATCATTCTCCGGCACGAAGGAAACCGTGAAAGCCTCTATGGTCATCTTTCGGAAAGAAAAATCGAGTTGCATGACATGGTCAAATCCGGTACTATTATTGGTAACGTCGGATCCACAGGACAATCAACCGGGCCGCACCTGCATTTTGAGATACATGAAAACGGAGTACCGAAGAATCCTGCCGGATTTATACAAAGGAATTAGCGCGTATGAAACACGCATCCGTAGTACTGGCAATCCTCTTTCTTGCGCTTGCAACGGCTCCGCTCACCAGCGAGTCGTTTCGGGTTCGGTCGGTAACAACGCTCGAAGTCAGCGGCAACGATTCGGAAACCAGGATCGCCAATATCGGGTATAATGACGCGGTCGGTATCCTTTTCCCGGAAAACACCATTTTTCTCCGCGCTGTTGAAATTGAAATCCGCATTCCCCGTGAAATACTCCGCTATCAGAACAGCATGGCCTACGGTGTATACCGCAACGTCGAACCGGCACCGAAAAGCGGTGTAATCGACTATCGGGGTATACAGGAAGTATATCAGCCGTTGCCGGCGCGGCTTTCCTTTGTCCTTCAGATTCCCCTGGTCGCCGATCACAAACTCAAATCCGGTCCCTATGCCACGGTTCTCGAACGGGTACATGACCCCAATACCGGCCCGATGGTATTCCGGCTCCAGCCCGTCATGAAAGGGCTTCCTCCCACCATCGACGAGATGACGTTCGAAGTACGGGTAAAACCCCTCCTTACCGATGAGGGCGCGCTTTCCCTGCGTCTTCAGTACCCGGATGACGACGGGAAGCCCGTACGAATTCTGATTGACGAGCAACCGGCGGACCGGCAAACAGACCTGTACATTCTTGCACCCGGAGACCACCATCTTTCCGTAGTCTCGGACCATTACCGCAACGAGGTACGCATGTTTACGGTTGAGTCCGCGCGGATAACACCCGTGGATATCATGCTTCAGGATACGACTCCCACACTGATTCTGGTAGCTCCCGAAAACACGGCCATTCTTGTTAACGATACACCGGTAGAAAACACGGGAAAACCCCTTCCGATTGAACCGGGCCCCTATACAATCCAGTTCAAAATCGGGGACTACGAAATAATCCGTCAAATTGTCGCTGAAAAAGGCAAGGATTACACAGTTTCCATGCAAATCGACATCAACGTATCTGAATCTCCCTGATTTTTTGTTCAAGAAAGCCGGACTTGTATCCGAAAATAGAATATCGGGCAGTCAGTTCCCCTCCCACCCACTGATTGTCCGACAGCCTGATGGGCGGGCCGGTAGAATCTACCGGCTCTTTTTTTTCCCCGTCACAATTCCCGTCCGCCCCTTTTTCCTTCTTGTAACAATGCGACCTTTATGCTTTTATTATAGATATGGCTGGCAAGAAAAAGCATATTACCGGAGTTCTTCTCTTTCTCATCATTTTCTTTTCCATCATAACCGGAGTCAGTCTCGGACTGGCGCTGGCGTTTACCCATAATCTGAAAAACAATGAACAGTTTACCGACTTTAATCCGGCACTCCCCACCCGCATACTTGATATCCACGGAGAGCTGATAACCGAGTTTTCCTCGGAAGAAAAACGGGAAATGATCACCCTGGATCAGCTTCCGGAGCATGTAATCAACGCACTTATAACACGTGAAGACCAGGCGTTTTACGATCACCGCGGCTATAACATCAAGGCAATTGCCCGGGCTGTTGTCGGAAAACTGACCGGTCGTTCCCTGGGCGGCGGAAGCACCATAACCCAGCAGCTCGCCGGCACATTGTACCTTGACCGCAGTGAAATAAGCCTGACGAGAAAGATCAAGGAGCTGTGGTGGGCACTCCAGCTGGAACGCCGCTTCTCAAAACCGGAAATACTCGAGCTGTACCTCAACAAGATGTATTTCGGCGGAGGGACCTACGGAATCAACGCGGCATCACGGTTCTATTTCGGCCACCCGGCAACGGAAATGACCCCGGCGGAAGCGGCCATTCTGGTTATCCAGCTTTCAAATCCGGCGTTCTACAATCCCTTTGACCATCCCAACCGGGCAATGGAACGCCAGCGGAACGTTCTCGACCAGATGGTCGGCCTCGGTTTTCTCAACAGCAAGGAAGCGGACGAATCATTTGATACCTACTGGGCGGATTTCGACTTTACCCGCACCGCTTCGTCTGCATGGCTTAACCGCGAAGACAAGGCCCGCTGGTTCTCGGAGTATGTCCGCCGGCAGCTTGAATCCATGATGTACGGCACCATGGACATTTACTCCGGAGGCTACACGGTACACACGACACTGGATCTTCGCCACCAGGCAGCCGCCGAAAAGATCATGAAAGACTATCTTGCCCTGGCGAACCGGCGGTTCCAGAATTCAAGCGCTGCGCGTTTTGCACAGGGAGACCGGTATGCCCAGATAACAGAGTTGCTCGCGCTGGCCTATGACCTTCCCCAGCTCGCAGTGTCCGCCGAACGGCTTAACGTAAAATCGCAGGCTTATTACCGCAAGGATCTCAATCCGGTTGTGGACATGATGTCGCTCATGTTCGGAATCTCGGGACTCAAGATGGAAACCAGCAAGGCAAATGCCATGGTACAGGCCGCCGCGGCCCGCACCACGGTTGAAGGCGCGCTTGTCTCCCTCGAGAACGATACCGGCTACATTACCGCCCTGGTCGGCGGAAGCAAATTCGAACAGTCCAACCAGATTATCCGGGCGACCCAGGCCTATGTACAGCCGGGAAGCACCTTCAAGCCGCTCTACTATTCGGCGGCAATCGACAGCCGGAAATTTACCGCCGGGTCCATGATAAATGATACGCCGATCGTATTTTTCAATGAATCCGGAGTTCCCTACACTCCGCTCAATTTCCGCGGCGAATGGAAGGGAACCGTATTACTCTGGGAAGCGCTCGCAAATTCGATGAACGTTCCGTCCCTGCGCATTCTCGACGGTATCGGATTCGACGCAACAATTAACCGCGCGGCTACGCTTCTCGGGTATACCGACCGTGAAGAAATAAGAAGAGTGTTCCCGCGTGTGTACTCGCTCGGTCTCGGTGTTATCAGCGTTTCGCCAATGCAGATGGCGCGGGCATTCAGCATCTTTGCCAATCAGGGCAAGGAAGTCACCCCCATAGCCATCCGCTCCGTTGAAGACCGGAACGGGAAAACCATTCTGGATCCCGAGCGGGAACTCCGCCTGGAACAAAAACGCAAGGGAAGCGCGCTTCAGGTTGTAAGTCCGCAAAATGCGTTTATCATGACCTCCCTCCTGAAGAATACTACTGCTTCCGGAACGCTCGGCTGGGCTGCGACGGGTCGGCAAAAGTTCACCTTTACTGACGAGAACGGTACGTCCTTTACCATTCCCTCTGCCGGTAAAACCGGAACGACCCAGAACTGGGCCGACGCATGGACCGTCGGATTTTCTCCGTATTACACCACCGCGCTCTGGTTCGGTTTTGACCGCCGCGGGCTCTCCCTCGGTCTGGACAATACCGGCGCCACTCTTGCCGGTCCGGCCTGGGGAGACTACATGCACGAAATTCACAAGGGTCTTCCCTTCCGCGACTTTGTCCGGCCCCAAAGCGGTCTCGTAACCGCAACCGTCTGCAAGAAATCCGGACTGCTTCCCACAGAATACTGCAACGAGGGAACGGTCGCACTTGAATTCCTTGAAGGCACCCAGCCGACAAGCTACTGCACCTATCATGAACGGCATGACGATCTCAAGCGGGTTGCCATGGACCGCCTTCAGCAGGAAAGCTATTCGGTCGGTCAACGGCCTATCAATGTAGACACTTCGGCGCTTACGCTTGATCCCGACATTTTCACCGATCCGGAACCCCGCCGCCGATCGGGATTCTTCAGATCAGACAGATCGTCTTCCTCCATGGATCAGGATGAAACGGTTCCCGAAATGGGCTATACTTATGAAGAAGAGGCTGATACGACGCAGGACGAGGATATGGCTGAAGAGCCTTATGACATCCCGGAACCGTCCGGACCCGCGTTTAATCCCCTTCTTGAGTAGTGAGGAGGTGTTCCATGCAGATTCCCCTTGACGACATCCGGGTGAAGCGCAGAATTCGCGAGGAACCGGAAGACATTGAAGACCTTATGAACTCCATGAAACGGTACGGTCTCATGAATCCCATAACAATCAACAGCGAGAACGTGCTCATTGCCGGACGCCGCCGTCTCGAAGCTGCCCGCCGTCTCGGCTGGCACATGATTTCCGCCAACGTAATCGAAGCGACTGACCGTGTCAGCGAACTCGAGATGGAAATAGAAGAAAATACCCAGCGTTCCAACTTCACCGATCAGGAACTCATGAAAGCCTACACCCGTCTCGAACGCCTCCGGAATCCGAATATCTTCGTCCGCATCTGGCGGGCCATAGTGGCCTTTTTCCGGGCGATATTCTCACAGGGGAACTGAGCCATCCTGTTCTTGCAGGAAGCGCGGGTATTCTGAAGCGCAGATAAAAAAATGCCTGTCACGATATGACAGGCGTTTTTTCTTACCGGTTCGTTCCGCTTATCCGGTGATTACCCGGACAAACTTCTTTTTGCCGGCGCGGAGCACGAGCTCGCCGTCGGCGTCGAGTACATTATTGTTGATGACGGCGTTTACATCGTTTATCTGGTTTTCGGCGACGCGGGCACCGCCCTGCTGAACGAGGCGGCGGGCGTCGCTTTTGGTCGCGGCGAGTCCTGCTTCAAAGAAGAGATCGATAACGCCGATTCCTTCGGCAAAACGGGCGGCGGGAATTTCCACCGTCGGCATGGCCTCGCGGTTTCCACCGCCGCCAAAAGCCGCTTTCGCGCCGGCAAGAGCCTTGTCGGCCTCGTCCTTTCCGTGAATGAGGGTGGTAACCTCGTACGCAAGGCGCTCCTTTGCCGCGTTGATATCCTGTTCCACCACCGCGTCAATTTCGTCCACGGGCAGGAAGGTAAACAGCAGCATGAAACGGCGGACATCGGCGTCGGTAACGTTCCGCCAGTACTGGAAGAAGTCGTAGGGTGTGGTAACGGCCGGGTCGAGGAAGAGCGCGCCCTTCTCGGTTTTTCCCATCTTCTTGCCGTCCGAGGTGGTAATGAGCGGGAAAGTCAGGCCGAACACTTCGTTGCCGTTCTTGCGGCGCACGAGTTCGATTCCGGCCACGATATTACCCCACTGGTCGTCGCCGCCGATCTGGAGGCGCACGCCGTGGCGCTCATTGAGCTGGAGGAAGTCGTAACTCTGCAGGAGCTGATAGTTGAACTCCACAAAAGTGAGCCCGGTTTCCATCCGCTTCTTGTACGCTTCGAACGTAAGCATGCGGTTTACGGAAAAATGGGAACCGATATCCCGGAGAAAATCGATATAGTTGAGGTCAGCGAGCCAATTCTTGTTGTTTTCGAGCAGGGCGTTTTTTCCGTCGAACCCGATAAACCGGTCGAGCTGGGCGCCGATGGCCTTCGCGTTATCGTCAATCTGATCATAGGTAATCATCTTGCGCATTTCAGTTTTACCGGAAGGATCGCCGATGCGTGCGGTACCGCCGCCAATGAGGGCGACCGGACGATGTCCGGCATCACGGAGGTGCCGGAGCGCGAACGCGGGGAGCATGTGCCCGATATGGAGGCTTGAGCCGGTGGGATCAAAACCGACGTAAAAAGAGACAGGTCCCTCATCCATGAGTCGGGACAGACCGTCGAGGTCGGTACACTGTTGAAAAAATCCGCGGGTTTTCAGAGTTTCTAGTGCCTTGTTCATGATGAAAAAGTATAGCGGGTTTGCGGAAAATTGTATACACTGGTCATACGAGGAGTTCAGCGTATGACACACGGATTTTACAGAGTGGCGGCGGCAACACCCGCCTGTACGGTTGGAGACTGCGGCGAGAACACCGCGGAGATCCTCTCCCTCATACGGAAAGCGGTATCGCTCGACGCGGACCTGGTTGTATTCCCCGAATTGTCGGTAACCGGCTACACCTGCGGAGACCTCTTTTCCCAGGAACTCCTGTGCAGAGTATCCCTTGCTGCGGTCCGCCTTATCGCGGAGAAAACGCGGGAACTACCCATTACCACCATTGTCGGGTTTCCCTTTAACCGGGGCAATACCCGGTACAATTGCGCGGCGGTCATAGCCGGCGGCTCAGTACGCGGCGTGGTTCCCAAGACCCATATTCCCAATTACGGCGAGTTTTACGAACTCCGCCACTTCTCGCCGGCCCCGGCGGACACCGGCATGATTCCCGCGGGCGTATTCGGACCCGATCCGGTGCCTTTCGGAACCCGCCTTCTCTTTACCGATACCCGCACAAGCGACCTCGCGCTTGCAGTCGAGATTTGCGAGGACCTCTGGGTGCCCTGCCCGCCCTCCTCGTCCCACACGGCGGCCGGTGCGCTCGTTATCGCGAACCTTTCGGCAAGCAATGAAATCGTGGGCAAGGCGGACTACCGCCGCACTCTCGTTACCGGCCAGTCGGGACGGGGCATTTGCGCCTATGTCTACACCGACGCAGGAGCGGGCGAATCCACCGGCGACATGGTATTCTCCGGGCATTCGATCGTTGCCGAAAACGGTGCCATCCTTTCCGAAACCGCGCCCTTTTCCGACAATCTTCTTTGTACCGACATCGATATCCGACGTCTCCTCCACGAACGCCGGCGAATGAACACCTTTCCGGCCGCGGATCCGGAATCCGCCGGGTACACGGTTATTCCCTGCGTCCTTGACCACGAACCGCCGGCCGGTCATCCGGAAAACGGCCGTGCCCTTCTCCGCCACATTGATCCCCGCCCTTTTGTGCCGGCTGCCCCGGAAACCCTGGACGAGCGCTGTGCCGATATCTTCGCCATACAGGCGGCGGGGCTCGCGAAACGCCTCCGCCACACCGGGATCCGGCACGCGGTTATCGGCCTTTCCGGCGGCCTCGACTCTACCCTGGCGCTCCTCGTTACCACCCGGGCCTTTGATCTTCTCGGCATTCCGCGGGAACAGATTGTCGGCATCACCATGCCCGGGTTCGGCACGACCGGAAAAACAAAGTCGAACGCGAAGAAATCTGCCTCGAGTCTGGGCATTACCCTTGAGGAAATCAGGATCAACAAATCCGTAACCCAGCACTTCAAGGATATCGGACAGGACGCGGACACACACGATGTAACGTACGAAAACGCGCAGGCGCGCGAGCGGACCCAGATACTCATGGACAGGGCCAACATGCTCAACGCACTCGTAATCGGTACGGGAGATCTCTCCGAGCTCGCGCTCGGTTGGGCTACCTACAACGGGGACCACATGTCCATGTATGCCGTAAACGCATCGATTCCCAAGACGCTGGTTCGCCATCTGGTGGGCTGGTGCTCGCGCCAACCGGAACAGTTTCTGCCGCCCGAAACCGTAGAGACGGAGAACAGTGCCGCTCCCCGCCACTTCTCGGCGACGCTCCAGTCAGTCCTGGATACGCCGGTCAGCCCGGAACTTCTTCCCGCAGAAGAAGACGAGATTCAGCAAAAAACAGAGGAGATTGTCGGACCGTATGAACTCCACGACTTCTTCCTCTATCACATGATGCGTTGGGGATGCACACCGGCGAAAATTCTGTACATGGCGGAACATGCCTTCGGCTCACTGACACGGGAGCCGGTGTATACGAGAGAAGATATCCTGAAATGGATGAATGTGTTTTACCGCAGGTTTTTCTCGCAGCAGTTCAAACGGTCATGCTTGCCGGACGGTCCCAAGGTGGGTAGCGTCAGCCTCTCACCGCGGAGCGACTGGCGCATGCCGAGCGACGCGTCTGCCGCGGTCTGGCTCAAGGAACTGGAAAGCCTCAGCTAAGGCCTTTCTGTTTGAGTATGTACTCGTAGAGATCATATCCCACAAGTTCCTCGAAACGGTCTGCCATGTCCGGAACAGAAAAGAGTTTCTCCACGAAAAGGCCGGCGGCGCCGATTGAAACCGCTTGTTCCCCGAATTCTGAGAATCCGATGATGAAATTACGGTCCAGATCATACACCCAGCTTTCCTCGATCGCGTCGGCAAGGAGTTTCTGTATGTTTCCGGGATGCTCCACGATATCCCCGGCAAACACGATCTTCGTCAGGTCAACGCTGTTTACCAGGAATGCAAGGTTCGCCGTCAATTCGCGATATACGTCGTCGAGAACTTTTTCATCGTCAGGAATACGACACAAGTCATCCCAGGGAACCAGAAACTGGCCGGTTCGGGCCGTCGCGTACACACTCCGGTATTCACCCGCCGTAAAATGATCTCCATGCAAAACCCGCTCCCGGACCACAAGGCCGAGGCCCATGGCGAGTCCATGAAGCTCGCGGCTGCCTTTCACCACATACCGGAACTCGCCAAGCACCGTAAGAAAATTCCGTTCGCGACTTTCCGGACGGAAAGCAAGCTCTCCCCAACAACAGCAGTTGGCGTCATTCTCCACGAATACATACTCGTCAAAATGTTTTTCCAGCGCCTTGCGGAGATCGAGAGGTTCCTGAATATTGAGCGGATTTGACCGGATGATTACCCCGGTGTATGGATCAACAATACCGGGAACTCCGATCCCGATTCCGAGCAGGAACATGCCCTGCTCGTCAATATAGGTCTTGGCCCGGGTGATGAGGCTCACCGCATGGGATGCAATGGTATCGGCAGTCGTCTTGAATTTTCCATTGAATGAATGGAGCACTGTCCCGTATATGGTTGAAACCACAACCCGATACCGGGAATCCTGAATTTCAACACCGAGCACGACACCTATTTCGGCATTGATCCGCAAATTGATCTGACGACGCCCGACACCCGACTGAATTGTGCTCTTTCCCGCGGTCTCGACAATTCCCCGTTCAAGGATGCTCTGCATGATCTTGGTAACCGTGGAACGGTCCAGATCCAGCATTTCCGCAAGTTTTATCCGGCTCAATCCCGGATTGAGCCAGATGGCGCGAAGAATCCGGGAGGTATTGATGCTGTGAAGTTTATTGTATTCCGCCATACGTACCTCCCGGTCGGCTATATCCGCTTGTAGTTCTTTATCTCTGTGCGGATCCGTTCCACCAGCTCTGAACGGGGAATACGTACCTGCTCCATGGAATCACGGAAACGGAGGGTGACGGTATTGTCTTCCTTTGAGTCATAGTCAACGGTCACACAGAAGGGCGTTCCCGCCTCATCCTGGCGGCGGTATCGTTTCCCGATGGCGCCTGCCTGATCATAGTCGGTCATGAACTCTTCTTTCAGTTCCTGCCGGATTTCCTGCGCAAGTTCCGCGAGACCGTCCTTTTTCATGAGCGGAAGCACGGCGACCGTGACGGGCGCGATCTTGGGATGGAACCGGAGAACCGTGCGCCAGTCGTCGGCATTACCCTTGTCGGCAACCTTTTCTTCCTCATACGCATCGCAGAGGAACATGAGAAGATTACGTGTGAGCCCGGCGGAAGTTTCAATGATGTAGGGGATAAACCGGTCATTGCCGTTGTCCTGGTCAATGTACTGCAGATCCTTGCCGGAGTATTCGGTATGCCTCTTGAGGTCGAAGTCGGTACGATTGTGCACCCCTTCGAGCTCGCGAAAGCCCATGGGGAATTCGTACTCGATATCCCAGGCGTCTTTCGCGTAATGGGCGAGCTCGTCCGGACCATGCTGGTGCCAGCGGAGCTTGTCCATGCGAATACCGTGTTTCTGGTAAAAAGCCCAGCGCTGTTCGCGCCAGAAATCGAACCACTTAACGTCTTCGCCGGGTTTTACGAAAAACTGCATTTCCATCTGCTCGAATTCGCATGTGCGGAAAATGAAGTTCTTGGTGACGATTTCGTTCCGGAACGCCTTGCCGACCTGCGCGATCCCGAACGGAATCTTGAGCCGGTTCGATTGGGCAATATTCTTGTAGTTTACATAAATACCCTGTGCGGTCTCCGGGCGGAGGAATATGGTGTTCGATGAATCCTCGGCAGGACCGATGGACGTCTTGAACATGAGATTGAATTTGCGGGTATCGGTAAGTTCGCCGCCGCATTCGGGACATTCTTTCTTTGCCAGCTTTTCCTGGTCAATCTGGTCGGCACGGAACCGGCTCTTGCATTTCTTGCAGTCAACGAGAGGATCGGTAAAGTTCTCTACGTGTCCCGACGCTTCCCAGACACGGGGATGCATGAGAATCGCCGCGTCCAGACCCACGATATTGTCGTGGAGCTGGGTCATTTCCCGCCACCAGGCCCGCTGTATGTTATTTTTGAGTTCAATTCCGAGGGGACCGTAGTCCCAGGCGCCGTTTTGTCCGCCGTAAATCTCCGATGATTGAAACACAAAACCGCGCCGTTTTGAAAGGCTTACGATTTTTTCCATTGTAGCCGCATGATCGTCCATTGTTGTTCTCCTTGGCCTCCGCTGGTTGCGAAGGACAGTATTTGAATAAAATACTACCATAGAAGGGCATTTCATGTACAGCAAAAGTACTTTTCAGCAGCAGCTGCGCGGTTTACTCTTCGGGGGCTGGAAAAGTTTCAACAATTTTGATAGCAGTATGGTACAGCACTTTACGTTTCAACAATTTTGATAGCAGTACCCGAGGATGCCCCCATGAATGCACGCAAACGAGCCATCGCAACACTCACCGCCCTTCTCTGCCTCATCGGACTCACCTTTACCGCACTCCGCTTCACGAAAGCTCCGGCCCTCCACTACGACAACGCGTACTGGCCGGAGGAATCGACGCAGGACGAACGGTGGATCTGGGCGAAAACATCAGCCGGTATCACGTACAGTCTCTACTTGCCGGAACATCTCCGCGGCGACGCGGTTGAGCTTGAAAAAAAGGCCTTGGTGCCTGAATCCATTCCGATGATTGTGTGTTTTCACGGGTCTACCGGAAAACACACCGCCAAGGACCGGCTCGGCCGGATATTCACCACCGATACGGTTCAAAACCGTTTCGGTCCACAGGGTATCGCCGTTCTGGTACCCCAGTCACGGGTAGAATACTTTTCCGATCCCCACGCGTATTCCCGGCTCATCCAGAATATCTGTATCCAGCACCGGGTAATTGACCCCTCCCGCATCGCCGGGTACGGTTTTTCGCAAGGTGCTGCCTTCGTGCACGAAATGACGGGGTACGATCCCTTCATTTTCCGCGCGGGCATGACCGGGAGTTCCTACTATTCCTCCAGTATCCGCGAGTTGTTCAATTCCGCACGGGTCCACTACTATTGCGCGCTTTCACGCAATGACGCGGGGATTTATGAACAGGGGCTCCGTACCGCAAAAATCCTGAACGTACTTGCGCCGCATTCCCGCTACCGGGAATATGAAAAGCGGGGGCATTTTTTCGTGGAAATGCACGACACCACCGGCCGGGGGGATGAAACCGCCCTCGACTGGCTGGTGAATGCGCTTGAATAGAAAAAAAACGATTAGTTGAAGCGTTCCTGCAGGGTCTTTTTGATCCGTTCCAGGGCACGCTGTGTCCCCAGCACCCGGATTGATCCCACGAGCGGCGGACTTACCCGGCTTCCGGTAACCGCCATGCGGATTGGCATCATGATGTCGCCCAGCTTTACACCAAGTTCTTCGGCTGTTGCCCGGAACGCGGCATCCGCTTCCTCGTCGGTCATGGTATCCATTGCGGCAATAACCGGTTGAACCGCTTCAAGAACGGCCGCGGTTTTCGCTGCGTCGAGTTTTTTGGGGATGATGTCTTCCTGCGGAGGAACGGCGGGTTCGGCGAAGAGGAACCGTACCATCTCGGGCGCGTCGGTCAGGAAATGAAGCCGCTCCTTCACGATGGGCATAGCCTTCATGAGCATATCTTTTTGTGCCTCAGTCGGTTCGAGCAGGGTTTCGTCTGCGAACAGAAGTCCGGCTTTTTCCCGCGCCTCGGGGCCGTTTGCCTCACCCGCACCACAGGACCCGAAGAGACCCGAGTTCGCGATAAAGGGCCACACGAGATCAAAGAGTTCCTCGTCGGTCTTGAGCCGCATGTACTGTCCGTTGAACCACTCCAGTTTCTTGTAGTCAAATACCGCCGGAGCCTTGTTGATGTGCTCCATGCTGAAGAGCTTTCCGAGTTCGTCGAGCGAGAACATGTCGCGGCCGTCTTCGTAGGAACAGCCGAGCATGGCAACATAATTGACGAGAGCATCCGTGAGATAACCGTTGTTGCGGAACTCGTTACAACTGGTCGCTCCGTGCCGTTTGGAAAGCTTCTGTCCGTCCTGGCCCATAACCATGGGAAGATGACAGTAGGCGGGATGCTCCCAACCGAACACGTGGTACATGATTACATGCAGCGGTGTGGAGGGAATCCACTCCTGCGCGCGCATGACATGGGTAATCTTCATGTAATGATCGTCAATGACGTTGGCAAGATGATAGGTGGGAAACCCGTCGGACTTGAGGAGAACCGGGTCGGGATTAACGTCTTCATTCTTCCACTCGATGTCGCCGAGGAGCTCGTCGTGAAATTTGGTGGACCCTTCGAGCGGAACGGCGAGACGGATTACATGGGGTTTTCCCTGGTCAAGGTTTTTCTTTACGTCATCCGGAGCGAGATTCCGGCAGTGGCGGTCATAACCCTGGGACATCTTGTTCCGGGCCTGGATTTTCCTGCTCTGTTCCAGACGTTCTGCATCGCAAAAACAGTAGTAGGCATGACCTTTGTCAACGAGTTCATGAGCGTGTTTCTTGTACAGTTCAAACCGTTCCGACTGGACATAGGGGCCGTATTCCCCCCCCTTGTTGCCGCCTTCATCCCAGTCAATGCCAAGCCAGGCGAGCGTATCATAGAGGTTCCGCACATACTCTTCACCGTACCGGGTGCGGTCGGTGTCTTCGAGCCGGAGAATGAATTTTCCGCCCTTTGAGCGGGCATACAGGTAATTGAACAGGGCGGTTCTCACACCGCCGATATGCTGCATTCCCGTAGGGGAAGGCGCGTAGCGTACTCTAACGTCCACGTAAAAGCTCCTTGAAATCCGGATTGCGGATGTTCAGTATACGAATTTTGCCGATACGGTACAAGGCCGGACGATCAGTGCAACAGGGCTTCGTTTCCCGTTTCAAGCGCATGCGCGATCTTGAGGATTGACGGTGCGTCCTCGAGGACGAGTTCGTCGGTTCCACTCTCCGCAAAATCTTCTTCCCTGCCAAGCATGAAATCCCGTGCTTCCTCCGCGGTCCGTTCAGCCCGGTCAAGATCGCCCTGAAAGAGATGGTACATAAAAAGCTGGAGCCGCGCGTGAACGCGGAGCAGGGGGTCCTCTGCATCGTTTGACGCGACGGCCAAAAGCGGTTCAACAACGGCATCGTCATTTGACAAATCCTCGTCGCGGAGATAGGCATCGCTCAGATTGATCACGGACCGGCTGTCAGGCAATTCGTCAAAAGCAGGCAACTGGTGTCCCAGTGCCCCCGACGCGCTCACCCGCCCGTCAGGAAAGAGAACGGTCGAGTACTGTTCGTCCGCGATAACCGCATACGTTGTGCCCGTATCCACAAACCGGGGATAGTCCACCGCCGGGTCCAGCCGCTGGATAACCGGATAGCCGTGCTTGCGGATTCCGGAAGCAGTGTTCGTCAGTACCACCATTACGGGTTGTTGGGAGCCGGTGTACGCCTGTGATACATGGAAGATAAGCGGATCACCCGAAACAAACCATCCGGGAATGATGATATTCCGTACCGGAGCCCCGACCACAATCCGTGTGGGAGCCATACTATACAAAGCCCGGATGCACTCATACCGGGCAGGCAGGCTCAAAGAGCGGTGGAGTCCGAAGAGACGTAAAATCCGGTAGCCTTCATAGGCTTGTGTATACGGATTAACATAGCGGATCGGCTGTTCATAGTCGACGAAATCATCAATTTCAATTTCGCGGGTCAGGGCCCGGTATCGTTCGAGCCGCTGGTGTTCTTCAACGGAAAGAGGAAATATCGAACCGGTTTTTTGGGTTGAAGGCCCGATCGTTTTACAGCCGGACATGACAACGAATATAAGCGTACCAAACAGTAGCGTATTACCAAGCAGCGTTTTATTCATGATTTTCTCTCCTGAATCCCGGACAGTATAGCATACAAGTTTTCGTTCAGACGAATAGAGTTATCCCGATTTATCTGGGAATTTATGGTAAAAGGACATATAGTGAGATTTGTGAATGATTATTGCGATTTCATGTATTTCGATTCGTCTGCCGGAACGCTGACCGTCGCCGAACAAGACACAGCTGTTGTCTTTATCGGTTTCGGTACGCTGACCCCTCCCGGTTTTCCTCCCGGCGGCTGCGAGGAGCGAATGACCCCGTTTCTCCGGTCCGTGCGTACCGAACTCGACGCCTGGTTTTCCGGTCGTTTGCGCCGCTTCACCGTTCCGGTCCGGCTTTCCGGCACCCCGTTTCAACTGGCAGTCTGGGACGTCATTGCTTCGATCCCCTACGGTGAGTGCCGGAGTTACGGCGACATTGCCCGGACACTCGGCAAGCCGGGTGCCGCACGCGCGGTCGGCGGGGCTTGCAACCGCAACCCGGTCCCGATCATCATTCCCTGTCACCGGGTCATCGGCTCGGACGGCTCACTCACCGGCTTCGGCGGTGGACTCGACAACAAGAAAGCGCTATTGACCCTTGAGCGAAGGAATCAATAAAACGAATCCAGTCCGCCCTTCTTGACCTCATAATGACTGAACGTCATGGCAAACGACGCCCGGCCCTGGGTAACCGAGCGGAGCGCGGTAGAAAATCCGAACATCTTTGCCATGGGAGCTTCGGCATGAACAACTTCGATTGAGGGTTTGGACTCCATGCTGGAGATGAGTCCTCCCCGCTGGGTAATCTGGCTCATGGCGTCTCCCACGAAGTCCTTGGGGGACAGTATGTCCACCTTCATGACCGGTTCCAGCAGTTCCGGGGAGGCTTTTCGGCATGCTTCATCAAAACCCATGGAAGCGGCAGCTTCGAAGGCAAAGGGAGTCGCCGTCAATTCATTGTACTTGATTCCGGTGAGGGTAACCCCGATATCGACACAGGGATATCCGTACTGAATGCCTGAGCCGAACGCGTTGGTGACCGCACGCTCGATCGCGTCGAAAACTTCCGCCGGAGCTTCCGTTTTCTTGAGGCTGTTGTTGAACATATTGCCCGATCCCCGCGGGAGCGGCGCGACCTTGAGAGTTACCCCGGCTTCGGTATCCTTTCCGGCGACATTCTTGCTGAATACTTCGGTATGTTCGATTTCCGCGGTAACCGATTCTCGGTACGTAACCTGCGGGTTTCCCACCTTGGCATCAACGCGGAAATCCTCGATCATGCGGGCCACCAGCACTTCAAGGTGGAGCTCGCCCATCCCGGAAATGATGAGCTGGCCGGTCTCGGCGTCTTCACGGCTGGTGAAGGTTGGATCCTCGCGGGAAAGTATTTCCAGGGTATCCTTGAGTTTATCGCGCTCGGACAATGTCTTCGGCTCAATGGCGACCGAAATGACCGGCTCGGGGAAATGCATGTGTTCAAGAATCAGCGGAATGCCCTCACTGCCGATGGTATCGCCGGTCTGTGCAAGCTTGAGCCCGATAATCACCCCGATATCCCCGGCGGAAATGCTGTCCATGGGTTCAGTCTTGTTTGAATGCATACGGAGAATCCGGTTAACCCGCTCACGCTTCCGTTTGGCTATGTTGTACACCTGATCCCCGGACTTGATCTTGCCGGAATACATGCGGATGTAACAAATCGCGCCGGCCTCGCGGTCATACTGGATCTTGAAGACGAGACCAAGCGGAGATCCTTCCGGCTTGCAGGGAACAGATTCTTCCGTTTCCTTCTTGGTATTATGGGCTTTTGCCGGAGGGACTTCATCGGGAGCCGGAAGATAGTCTACGATGGCGTCGATCAGGGGTTGGATTCCGAGATTCCGGCGCGCGGCGCCGCAGAGGAAGGGCATGTACTTGCGGGCAAGAACCGCTTTCCGGATTTCCTGATGTATGAGGGTTACCGGAATTTCGGCGCCTTCAAGGATGAGATCGGTCAGTTCATCCGACTCGGCGGAAACCGCATCAAGGAGTTTTTCTCGCCAGGATTCCGCTTCCTCAAGCCGTTCGGGCGCTATTGGAGACTCGATCATGTCGGTACCGTCGGTCGCCGCGTCCCAGCGGATTTCTTTCATTGAGACAAGGTCGATGACTCCTTCGAAGTCATTGCCCTGCCCGATCGGAATCTGGAGTGCGACCGGTGTCACCGAGAATTTTCTGGTAACATCGTCCATGACCGCGTAATAATCCGCGCCGATGCGGTCCATCTTGTTGACGAAACAGATGCGGGGTACCCGGTACTGTTCGGCCTGCCGCCATACGGTCTCTGTCTGGGGCTGGACACCGCCGACCGCGCAAAGCACGGCGACCGCTCCGTCGAGCACCCGCAGGGAACGCTCAACCTCGGCAGTGAAATCCACATGCCCGGGAGTGTCAATGATATTGATCTGATGCTCACGCCACCAGGTGGTCGTCGCCGCGCTCTGGATGGTGATTCCCCGTTCCTGTTCCTGGGTCATCCAGTCCATGGTCGCTTCCCCGTCGTCTATCTCGCCTATACGGTGTATCTTCTTGGTATAAAACAATATTCGTTCGGTCGTCGTGGTCTTTCCCGCGTCAATGTGGGCCATAATACCGATATTTCGCATCTTTTCAAGCATGAATAACTCCTGAATACCGCTCATAGTACCGGTTTACCCCGCTTTTCTCAAGGGGGAAATCATGCGATACTGGAGGAGAGAATACTGCAAGGAGATTCATACCAATCATGACCAACAAACCCTGGCTCGACAGCACCCTTCCCGTGGAAAATCGGGTAGCCCTCCTCATGGAGGCCATGACGACCGATGAAAAAATCGCCCAGATGGTTCAAATAAGTTACAGCATCGTAACGCCCGACGAGGCCGACGAGTGGGCCCGAAAAGGTGCGGGGTCTTTCCTGCACATTCTCGGAAACAATTCGCGGAGAATCCAGCGACTGGCAACCGAAACCCGCCTCGGCATTCCGGTTATTTTTGGCATCGACGCCATCCACGGACACGCCATTCATAACGGTGCCACCGTGTTTCCCAGCCAGCTTGCCCTCGCCTGCTCCTGGAACCCCGAGCTTGCCGAGAAAATGGGAGAAGTTACCGCGCGTGAAGTTGCCGCTGAGGGTCTTCACTGGGCGTTCTCCCCGGTGTTCTGCCTTGCCCGCGATCTCCGCTGGGGCCGGGTTGACGAAACCTTCGGCGAAGACCCCTTCCTCGCGGGAAAACTCGGCTGCGCCGTCGTCCGCGGCTACCAGGGAAGCAACCCCGCCGACGGTGAGCGTATCATCGCGTGCGCCAAACACTACATCGCGTACGGCGAAAGCACGGGCGGCCGCGACTCCTACGATTCGTCGGTAAGCATGCGTACCGTCCGCGACATATTCCTTCCGCCCTTCGCAGAAGCCGCCCGGGCGGGCTGCCTCACCTTCATGGCGGGGTATGAACCCATAGACCGGGTTCCCTGTTCGGCGCACAAGAAACTCCTGCGGGACGTACTCAAGGATGAACTCGGCTTCTCCGGGTTCGTGGTGACCGACTGGTCCAATCTCACGAGTCTCATTGAACGACATCACCTCGCGGATAACTATGAAGACGGTTCCCGCATCGCGATCGAAGCCGGCAACGACATGATCATGACAAGCCCCGAGTTCTATGAAGCCACCCGCGCCCTGATCGAAAAGACGGCGGTTGACCCGACCCTCATAGACGACGCGGTCGCACGGATTCTCCGGGTCAAATTTATTGCCGGGCTCTTCGATGTACCGTCAAAAGTAAAAACGCTCACCCTGGAAAGCGATCCGGACGCGAAAGCGGCCGAAGCGGTATTTAATTGTGAAGCGCACCAGAAGACCAATTACGAATCTGCGCTCGCGTCCATGGTGCTTCTCAAGAACGACGAGGTTGGCGGAAAGCCGGCGTTACCCGTTCGGGGACCGGCCTCGTCCGGCGTGCCGTCGGTTCTCCCCGATGGCAGCGCCCGAGTCGTAAAAACCATCGCCGTAATCGGTCCCAATGCCGACTCCGTTCGCGCCCAGTTTGGCGACTGGACCTTCTTTACCCATCCGGTCCCCCACCTCGACGCCATTCCCGAACTTCACGTGACTACCATGCTCGAAGGTCTGCAGGAAGCGGCGGCTGAACAGGGTGTCCGCGTCCTCTACGACAAAGGCTGCGACATTTTCGATCCGGCCGAGGAAACGATCGGACGGGCATGCCGTCTTGCCAAAAAGGCGGACGCGGTCTTTGTTTGTGTGGGAGACACACTTGTCCAAACCGGTGAAACCCATGACCGCGCCGATCTCGCCCTCTCCGGCGCCCAGGACACCCTCGTTGAAGCGTTGAGCGCGGTATGCGCCAAGCGGAAAACACCGCTGGTGTCCATTCTCGTCAACGGCAAGCCGCTCGAGTTTGAGCGGGTTGTCGGCGCCTCGGACGCGGTCTTTGAAACCTTCAATTCGGGGACACTCGGCGGCCGCGCCGCAGCGGACATCCTCTTCGGCAAAGCCGCGCCGCAGGGCCGTCTGCCGGTATCCTTTCCCCGCACAACCGGCCAGCTCCCCGTATACTACAACCAGATACCCGGCTGGCACGAAGGCAGCTATTTCGACTGTGAATCTACTCCGCTGTTTGCCTTCGGTGAAGGGATAACCTACACCTGGTTTGAGTATTCGGATCTCCGCCTCTCCGCGTCTACCGTTTCGCCCGAAGACACCGTGCAGGTTTCCGTTACCGTTACCAATACCGGCGCCTGCGCCGCAACGGAAACGGTACAGCTCTACGCGACCGATCACGTCGCGTCCATCGTAACTCCGGTACGGGAGCTGAAAGGATTTACGAAAGTGCATCTGGAACGGGGAGAAACGAAAACCGTCACGATCGACCTCCCGGTCGAGTCGCTTGCCATCGTAACCCCCGATGAAAAGAGGGTCGTAGAACCCGGAACATTCAGCATCCAGGTCGGCCACGACTCCCGCCCGGATAGCCTTCTTTCCACGGTTTTGACCGTACAGTAAATAGCCTGTCCGAAAAAAAAAGCTGTCCGGCATTTCGTGCCGGACAGCTTTTTTTGTCAGTTTTTCCCGGTTTTTTTCCGCCGCGCCGGGAATGCCAGCTCGACCACTTCTTCCATCCGCTTGACCGGATGAAAGACAATACCGTTCCGCACATAATCCGGGATCTCGTCCAGATCGCGTACGTTGGCTTCCGGAATGATGATTTCCCGGACACCGTTCCGCCGCGCGGCGATTGTTTTTTCCTTGAGTCCGCCGATAGGAAGCACCTGTCCGGTCAGGGAGAGCTCCCCGGTCATGGCAAGATTCTTCCGTATTACCTGCTGACGTATCAGCGAGAGGAGCGCCGTTGCCATGGTAATTCCGGCTGATGGACCGTCCTTTGGCGTGGCTCCTTCGGGAATGTGCAGGTGGACCTGTTTCTTTTCGTACCAGTCAGTCGCAGTCGCGTCATCTTCCGCAATATGATGCTTTACCCAGGACCAGGCGATGGACGCGGATTCTTTCATTACATCGCCCATCTGTCCGGTCAGGTTAAAACCTTCCTTGCCGGGATTGGTAATGGCTTCAATGATGAGGGTGTCGCCTCCCATACTCGTCCAGGCGAGACCCACCGCGGTTCCGGGTTGGTCGGCTTTCTTGCCGGAATCTTCACGGAAAATGGGCTTTCCGAGCATTTTTTCCACGAGCGTGAGATCCGGACTGATGCGCTCTTTCTTGTCACGTTCACCGAGCACAATCTCTGTCGCAATCTTGCGGTGTATCTTGTCCAGATTCTTCTCAAAGTTGCGAACCCCCGCTTCACGTGCATACGCGTTCGCAATATGAAGAAGCGTTTTCTTGTCGTATCGAACCTGTCCTTTCCCGAGGCCATTTTTTTCCAGACTCCGGGGAACCAGATACTTCTTCGCTATTTCCATCTTCTCCGTGTCGATGTACCCGGAAAGCTGGATCACTTCCGCGCGGTCCATAAGCGGGCCGGGAATGGAATCAAGCGTATTCGCCGTAAGAATGAACAGGATGTTCGAAAGATCATAGGGTAAATCCAGGTAATGATCCCGGAACGAAATATTCTGCTCCGGATCAAGCACCTCAAGAAGCGCGCTTGACGGGTCGCCCTGATAGCTGATGCCCATCTTGTCCACTTCATCGATCATGAATACCGGAGCCATGGTCTTGACGATCTTGAGTCCCTGAATGATCTTTCCGGGCATGGCGCCCACATAGGTTCGCCGGTGTCCCTTTATCTCCGCCTCGTCGCGCATACCGCCGACCGAAAAGCGGAAAAAAGGTTTGTTCATGGCACGGGCAATGGAACGGCCAACGCTCGTCTTTCCCACTCCGGGAGGACCGACCAAAAGGATGATTGAACCCTTGGTGTCGTTCCTGAGCTTGCGTACCGCAAGATATTCGATAATGCGCTTCTTTACATCATCAAGCCCGTAGTGATCTCCGTCCAGGACCTTGCGGGCTTCGGGCAGTTCGAACGATTCGGCAGTCGGCGGAATCCAGGGCAGATTGACGATGGTTTCGAGATAATTTCGGGTAACAATGTATTCGCCGCTGTTGGAATCCATGAGCGAAAATTTCTCGAGCTCGCTTTCAACGGCTTCCTTGATCTCGCCGGTAAACTTGAGCTCGTCAATCTTCTCCTTGAATTTCTGGAACTCCGAGCTTTTCGCGTCGGTGGTCATGCCGAGCTCTTCCTTGATGGTCTTGAGCTCTTCCCGCAAGAAATATTCCCGCTGGTTTTTTTCGATGCGGTTGTTTATTTCGTGCTGGATCTTCTTCTGAACCCGCAGAAGCTCCTGTTCCTTTTTAATGAAGACGAGAACCAGTTCCATCCGTTGGCGCACATTCTGAATCTCCAGAACACGCTGTTGATCATTCTTGTCGATGTTGAGAATACTCGCGATAAAATCCGCGATCTTGCCCGGATGATCAATATTGATCATGTTCATCCGCATCTCTTCGGAGAACAGGGGGTTGTTCTCGGAAATTTCTTTCATTTCACCAATCAGGGCCCGGGTCAGTGCTTTCACCTCGAAGGTGTCCGCGTCTTCATCGTCAAGGTAATCAACAATGCCGATCATGGGGGCCTGCTTGTTCACAACCTTTCTCACACGGAACCGCTTGATGGTTGATATGAAAACATTTATGCCGCCATCCGGCAGGTTTATTTTCTTGATGATACGGGCAACGGTTCCAACCTGATGAAGGTCGGCAAGTGTCGGGTTGTCCACATCATCTTTTTCCATGCAGATTCCGATGAAGCCGTCTCCGTTATAGGCATCTTCAATAACCCGTACATCATCCTGATTGTTTATCATTATTGGCGTAAATATCCCGGGGAAGATCGGACGACCGCTTAATGAAATAACAAAGAGCTTGTTGGGTAATAGTTGTTCAATAGGTACAATAGTTTGTTCAGCCATAGATAAAATATCCTCAAAAATTCGGTAAAAGTCAAACTGAATGTACTGGTTGTTTTCTTTTCCCGAACAAATTGCTCCGTCCGTTGTTGTGTGCTAGAATGGGAACCATCCGGAACAAGGAGCCATTATGGAAAACACAAATTCGTACCGCCGCCCAAGCTGGGATGAATACTTCATGGAAGTGTGCCGTGCAATCGCCAAGCGGGCAACCTGCGACCGTGGACGTTCCGGCTGTGTTATTGCCCGTGGGAACCAGATACTGGTTACCGGATACGTGGGTTCACCGACCGGCCTTCCCCATTGCGACGAGGTTGGTCATCAGTTCAAGAAAATGCAGCATGAGGACGGAACCATAACGCAACATTGCGTACGCACCGTTCATGCCGAACAAAATGCCATCTGCCAGGCGGCCCGGCGCGGTATATCCATAGACGGAGCAACCCTGTACTGTAAAATGACTCCCTGCAGAACCTGTGCCATGCTGATAATCAACTGCGGGATAATCAGGGTGGTCGCCGAAAAGCGGTATCACGACAGTGCCGACACCATAGCCATGTTCAAACAGGCTGGTGTTTGCCTCGAACATATTGACGAAAGTGTTGAAACCTACAGCGGTCAGTAAGTATTACAGGTTTTTCTCGAGCCAGGAGCGGAACTCCGCATAATCCGACGACATGGGCTGTGAACGATCAGGAAGTGAAAGCACCCGTTCAAGACGTTCAGGCATGGATGGCTCCCGGCCAATTGATTCGCGAACCGTTTCGCCAAACTTCGCCGGATGCGCCGTTTCAAGAATCATGCCCACACAGCTTTTCCCGACACAGTTTTTAGCCCAAACAGGCGCGGTTTTCTTTGTTCCGAGAAGACCCGGCATTCCTTCAGGATTTTTTGATCCGTCAAGAAGTTGTTCCATTGCGCCGGAACGAATTGAGTCCCAAGCCGCCCAGCCTATGGCGCCATGGGGATCAATAATGTATCCGGTACGGTCATGACAGGACCGTATGGCATCTTTTGTTCCCGCATCATCAAGCCAATAACCTGCCATGATTTTTCGGGATTCTTCGAGAGAATAGAAGGCCGACATTCGTTCGAAATTGCTTGGAGCGCCGACATCCATGGCATTGGAGAGTGTTTCAACCGAGGGTCGGGGGCGATACTCACCATTATTGAGCCAGTCGGGAACGGTACGGTTGCTGTTTGTCGCGGCGACAAAGCCCTCTATGGGTGCACCCATTTGTCGGGCCATGAGTCCGGAGGTAAGATTGCCGAAATTGCCCGAAGGAACCACAGCGATAATCTGTGCGCAGTCAATTTTACTGTCAAAATGACAGCGGTCCCGTATCAGCAGGGATCCGTATATGTAGTAGAACGACTGCGGCAAGAGCCGGGCGATATTGATAGAATTTGCCGACGAAAGACGGAACCGGTTTCGGAGCGTGGAATCCGTAAAAGCGGTCTTTACCAGTTTCTGGCAATCATCAAAGGTACCGTTTACCCGCAAAGACCGGACATTGCCGTCGAAGGTGGAAAGCTGCTTTTCCTGGAGCGGTGAGATCTTGCCGTCAGGATACAAGATGGTAACATCAATTCCGGGAACACCGTAAAATGCGCTTCCCACCGCACTTCCGGTGTCGCCCGATGTGGCAACGAGAATATGCAGGGGATTTGATTCTTTACGATTAAAATACGCCATAACACGCGCCATGAACCGGGCGCCGAAATCCTTGAAGGCGCAGGTTGGGCCGTGATAGAGTTCCAGGACGTAGGTTGTTGGATCTATGGGCGTTATCGGCGCGGTAAACGGATAACAATCTACAATTATTGCCATCAGTTCATCGTCGGGAATTTCATCCCCGACAAACTGTTTCGCAACTTCAAACGCTATGTCCCGAAATGACGGAACAGGATTCCGGTTCAGGAATGAAGAAGGTAGTCGGGTAATGGTTTCAGGTATGTATAAACCGCCGGTTTGCGGGTCCATACCCTGCATGACGGCGGTTTCGAATGATACGTTGGTTTCAGCGTTTCTGGTGTCTCTGTACCTCATGGCAACAACTATAGCATAGAGTAACAATTCGGGCAATCTTATTGCGTTTGTGGTATACTCATTGTATGGAACCTGTTAACCGATATCTCGACGCCGCAATTCTCAAACCGGAGTTTTCCCGGGATGAAGTGATAGCAGCTATTGAAGAAAGCTTGAAATGGAACACGAAAACCGTGTGTGTTCGTCCTTGCGATGTTGCGCTCGCGCGAAGCCGATGTGAGGGAAGCGAAACCGGCGTAAGCTGCGTTCTTGCCTTTCCCCACGGGTCTGCTCCTTCCCCGGTAAAAGCCGCGGAAGCACTAAATCTTGTTGATCAGGGCGCGCATGAAATAGACATGGTCGCGAACTTTGGACGAATACGATCCGGAGACTGGGCATATGTTTCCGATGATATTTCCGCCGTAGTTGCTGTTTGCAAACCTGCCGGTGTTCTTCTCAAGGTTATTTTTGAAGTATGCTATCTCTCACCGGAAGAAATAGCGCGAACCACGGAAATCTGCGTTTCCTGCGGAGCGGACTTTGTCAAAACGTCAACCGGATTCGGATCCGGAGGCGCAACGGAAGAGGCCGTCCGCATCATGGTTGATACTTCTGCAGGCAGAATACAGGTTAAACCGTCCGGTGGAATTCGTGACCGCGCAACGGCACTGAAGTATATCGAAATGGGTGCAACACGGCTGGGAACCAACTACACCGCCAGCGAGGTGCTCGTTACCGGCGGTACGGCTTCCGGGAAAGACGGCTATTAACGCGGATCAAAGCACGGTATAGGAAAAGTATTCGAAATCGGCGCTTTTGGCATACCGTTCGGTGTCTACACAGAACATACCGACAAATGCGCCGGTAAAGCCGAGACTGTCGTGTTCATCCGACAGCACGCCGGCGTCGAGTTCGGGCCGGAGTTCAACCCAGTTCGTCCGGTCCACCGAATACCTGAATCGTCCAAAACGGGTGTTAACCGTTAAACCGAGCCAAAGCGGTCCGTCATCGGGAACTACTACATCCTCTCCGCGCTCGAATACCCCGGCAATAAAGGTCAACACATTCATGATGCGCCCTTTCTTTTCGTCATGGGTTACGGCAAGAAGATACTGATTCCGTTCATCGTATCGCCAGGTAAGCCCGGCAAGCTGTTGGAAATAGTCCGGTGAGTATTCCAACTTTGCTTCCGCCTTGAACGCGAAGTCGGTCTGCCGCCTGGCCAGAAGTGTCTGCCCGAAGTAACTGATGGGAGACTGTCCCCCGCGAAGACGCAAAAATCCCGGACGGGCTTTCAGCGAATAGACGGCAGGATCGCGCGCGGTGCGAAGATTCTTGAAGTCAAGATGAATCGTATCGGAATCAAAAGTATAGGTTATTGAATGTGTCGCGGGCGGACAACGCCCCATTTCTCGGTATTCAGTCGGTTGAACGGGCGGGTCGAAACTGTCGTATGGATAATTACGGGCTATACCGTCGGACGTGAGGTGTCCACCATCTTCGTGTTTTACATAGGGCCAATCATCATGCCATTCAATTTCTACTATCGACGTTTCCCGTCCGAGAGGACACGTTTGTGTACCGGGAATTGGACGCCCGCAGAGGAAAGCGAGATAGGTTCTACCGTCAGGAGTATCACACCAGCTGGCATGACCGGCTTTTTGCAGGGTTAACTCGTGATGTCCATAGGATGAAATTAGCGGATTGTGGGGATGTATTTCATACGGCCCGTCAATCTTCCTCGACCGGGCTACTGTCGCGGCATGTTCCAGCCAGGTCCCCCCTTCCGCGGCCAGAATGTAGTACCAGCCGTTTCGTTTATACAGATGAGGACCTTCAACCAACGCGATATGTGAACCCGGAAATATCTTCTTTACCGTTCCGGTCAGCTTTTTTCTTGCCGGGCTGTACTTTTGCAAGAGAATCCCTGAAAACTGTTTCTTTTTACTTTGACGATAATCCCACTCCATGTTAACCAGCCACTTCGTTCCATCATCATCATGAAAGAGGGACGGATCAAATCCCGAAGAATTGAGATACACCGGATCTGACCAGGGACCTTCAATAGACGGGGCGGTTGTAAGATAGTTGGGAGTGTCTTTCCATACACCGCTGTTCCAGGACCGGACATTGGTGTAAATGAGCCAAAACAGACCATCTGACCAGGACAGGCAGGGCGCCCATATGCCGCATGACGGCAGGCACCCTTCCATATCCAGTAATTTCTTTGCAGACAGGGGAGAAGGAACGGTTTCCCAGGTTATCAAATCCCGTGAGCGGCTTATTTCCACCCCCGGATACCACTCAAAGGTTGAATTGGCAATGTAATATTCATCACCAACCCGAAGTATTGAGGGATCCGGATGGAACCCAGGCAAAACAGGATTTGATACTCTCGGCATTCCTTCTCCTTGCAGGTACGTGTTATTCCTTTACCGAACCCATGGTAAGACCGGAAATGATATACCGTGACATCACCGAGTAGAAGATAATGATCGGTACAATGGATACGGCAATACCAAGATAGATTGCACCGTACTCTGTTCGATAAATGTCACCACGGAGCATCTGAACGAGCATGGGAAGGGTATACTTCTTGGTGCTGGAAATGAGAACGAACGGTGTAAAGAAGTTGTTCCATGAACCAACAAAGGTAAATATACACTGTGTTGCAATCGCCGGTGTAATGATCGGCAGGATGATCGTATTGAAGGTCCGGAATTCACCGGCACCGTCGATACGCGCTGCATCCAGAAGATCAAACGACAGAATCGCAGAAAGATACTGGCGCAGGAACAGAACCGTTGCAGCCGCCGCGATTGACGGAATGATGATCGGAATGTAGCTGTCCAGAAGGCGCAGTTGTGCCACGAACTGATAGAATCCGATAAATCCGAGTGCCGGAGGAATCATCATGACAAGAAGGATCAATCCCCAGAGGAAATTGCGTCCCTTGAACTTGTATACATGCAGTCCGTAGGCGGTCATCGCGGAGAAGTACACGGAAAGAATCGTGGTGGAAAGCGAAATGAACAAACTGTTGAAGAAACCCTGTTGAATCTGGAACTGACGGTTGGTCAGGGTTTTCCAGTTAAACATCGCGTTGCCGCCGGGCATGAGTGATATACCTTCATTTATTTGCGCATTGGTCCGTGTCGCGTTGACCAGCATGAGGTAGATGGGAAGAACAGCAAGAAGACCCAAAAAGATCATAAGAATATAGATGAAAAGGCGCTTGATGTTAAGCGCGGTTGAGTATGACTTCATTTTGCAATCCTCCCTGCCAGTTTTGCTGCACGTGCACGTTTAAGCTCGCTTCTGTCCTGCATTCCGAAGAATATGATGAGGGCAAGAGCAAAAATGATCACAAATACACCAATACAAATTGCAGCAGCATACGCGTAGTCATTAACTCCCTGGAAAGCCATGTTGTACATGTACACGATAGTAGTCCGGATTCTGAAGTCCGGGCCACCGCGCATGTCGGTAAGCAGGAAGGGAATATCCAGCATCTGCATACCACCGATCATCGACGTTACCAGGATAAAGAGCATCATGGGGCGGAGGAGCGGCAGCGTAATGTACCAGGTTGTCTGGCGGCTGTTAGCACCGTCAACAAGGGCAGATTCAAACAGTGATTCGTTGATACTGGTAATACCGGCCATCAACATGATAACGGTATGTCCGTACCACATCCACCATTGAATGAAGGCTACAATTCCCCGCGAAGCCGAAACATACCGGAAAAAGTTGAATGCTTCCTGTACAACACTTCCATCTTCACGGGTAACTTCTGCGAAAAAACCCAATGACTGAAGGAACTGGTTGACCGGTCCCAAAGGATACCCGAAAAGACTGCGGAACAACAGCGCAACAGATGCGGTTGTAAGCAGGTTCGGCATATAAATAACGGCTCTGAAAAAGCCTCTTCCTTTCAGTTTTAATCGCGAATCGGAAAGCCAGATAGAGAGGATCAGTGCAACACCGAGCTGCGGTATAAAGTTCCATCCCCACATGATAAAGGTATTTTCAACTGCACCCCAGAAATACTTGTCCGTGACAAGTCTGAGGAAGTTTACTCCACCCACGAATTTATAGTTTCCACTCAGGCCGGTAAAGCCCTTTGAGTTGGTAAAAGCAAGCGCAAGCGTGTATATTGTTGGATAAAATTGAAATGCAAAATACACAATTACAAAAGGAAGTACAAAGAAATAACCCCATCGGTTAACGCGGGTTTCGTTGCCTATCGTCTTTTGTTTCATCGGTTTTCCCCTTTGTATAATGTGATAAAAAAAGGTGCGGAATAGGCGTTAACCACCGTTTCCGCACCCTTTTATCTACATGCCGTTACTCAATCTTAGAGACCGAGCTGAGCACTTACCTGGCTCTTGAAATCATCAATAGCCTGATCGAGACTCTTTTCACCGTTTGTATAAGCGGTGGCAGCCTCACCAAACAGACCTTCGATGGCCTGGTCAGTTCCCTGGGTCAGTTTTCCGTCTACGCTCTTTGCCATTTCAGCAAAAGCTGCATAGTGGTTCTGTCCGCCAAGGAAGGGTTCGGAATAGGTATCTTTGATCTTGTTCATAACGGTTACGTTTGAAACAACATCTCCGGTATCCTTTGCCCATGCTTCGAGGAATCCGTCATCGGTAGTTACGTAGCGGATGAAGTCCTTGGCAGCGGTAACGTTCTTGGTGCCCTTGTAAGCGCCAACCCATGTACCACCCCAGCGATAAGGAGCCGGTCCGGGGCACATTGCCCAGTCGCCGGAAGTATCGGGAGCATTGGTCTTGAGAACGTAGTGGAGTCCCCAGGTGGGAAGCATGTAGGAGAACGCTTCGATGCTGTTTCCAGCTTCGTCTTTGAGTTCGCCCTTCATACCGGCAAACCAGCCTTCTGACCACTGTCCAACACGGCCATCAAGACCACGATCCTTGAGAAGCTTGGACATCTTCATGTATTCAACCATTGCGGGGTCAAGATTAAGCTTTCCACCCACAACCCAAGGCTGCTTGCGCGCGCCGAGGAATACGTTGTTCAGGTCACCAGCAGAAGACACGATAACGCACTTTCCGCCGGACTTGCTCTTGAGCAGTTCTGCAGTTTCAATGAACTTGTCAAGGTTTGCAACGTACTTCTGTACTTCTGCGGGATCATCGGTTCCGAGGTACTTCTTGGCGAGGCTGCGGCGATAGAACATGGCACCAGGACATGCCTGCCATGACATACCGTACACTTTACCGTTGAAGGTACCAACTTCGATCGGGTAAGCGAGCGACTTTGAACGGGCTTCGTCAGCGATATCGGTGATATCGAGAAGAAGGCCGGATTCAACGTACTTGCGTACGAATGCAGCTTCCAGAGCGAATACGTCAGGAGCTCCCTGGCCAGAAGCAAGAACGGGGTCAAGCTTGTTGGGGAACTGATCGGTGGGGGTAAGCGAGTACTCGATCTCTACACCGGGGTGTGTAGGGGTGTAGTACTTGTCAATCATGGTCTTCAACTCGTCGGTGAAGGACCAGACTACCAGTTTACCCGAAGCTTCTTTTGAGGCTTCTTCTTTCTTGGAACAACCACTGAGCAATACAGCGGCGGCAACAAGAACGATAAGAATTTTCTTCATCTTTCTCTCCTCTTTTCTGTTTGACAGTCGACATTTCTGTGTCAGTCTGTCTTTCATAGCTACAATCCTACACCCTTTACCGCTGTGCTGTCAAATGGTTTTTTTCCCGAAATTGATTGCATGGCGGTTTGCTTCCACGGACAGCCCGGGCGGTATCATTACCTGACTTTCATTTCGTTCCGCAATACCTTTCGCATGAACTTGCCCGAGGGTGAAAGATCGGCGTCGGTCCAACCGCCTTTTGCGTTCCGGTCGCCATTGTAGACAAGAATGCCGGAATCCTCACCCTTGTTGTTTACCGACCAGTTGGCCCAGGAAATGTTGTGTTTACGCATGAAAGACAGCCAGGGCATAACCTTGTCAGGGAAAAACTGGTCGCCCGAATTCAACGTAGTCCCCCACTCAGTGACAAAGAGCGCAAGTCCGGCATCAATCGCCTTTTCCGCTTTGGCCATGAGTTCTTCTCCATGGCTTCCGGCATAGAAATGCAGGGTGTACATGATGTTCGACTGACCGGTAATGGGATCCTCTGCGGCCTTGTCCACATCCTGACTCCAGGTGGGCGTTCCGACGACAATGATGTTGTCGGGGTCATATTTCCGTATCTCGGCGATTACTTCTTCAGCGTAGGGTTTAATCTGACCGCTCCAGGTAACATGATCGCCGTTCGGTTCATTGCAGATTTCATAGATGACGTTGGGATACGAACCATATGTTTGTGCCATTTCGGCAAAGAACTCAAGCGCTTCTTCCTTGTACGCATTCGGATCCTGATCCCGGTGTACATGCCAGTCCACAAGAACATACATGCCAAGATCGATTGCGGCATCTACCGAATCGATAACCTTGAACTTGATCGCCTTGCCGGTCATGTAGCCGCCCTCGGTAACATACATTGCCGCCCGCCAGAGCTGGGTATTCCAGTCATCACGAAGCCATTTGAGAACGTCCCGGTTAGCATACTTACCGTGCCACTGAAGCCCGTGAGAACTCATGCCCCGCAACTGCACCGGCTCCCCGGCCTCATTGCACAGATTGGTCCCGATAACCTGAAGCTGACCGTAGCGTTCAACAACCGTCCGGCCTTCCTTGTCTACAGCAAGACGGGTATCCTTGTCCCGTGAACAGGACACAAAAAGAACCGCCATAAAAAGCGCGCAAAGCGCAACAATACGGATTTTCATAGGGTAACTCCTCCAACCGGGATTATAGCACGGGTCAGTATGTTTCGATAGTCAACAAATAAAAAATCAGGAAAAATCGGCAATTTGCAGATAGGTTTTGCGGTATTCAACCGGAGACATGCCGGTACACTTCTTGAAAATGCGGGAAAAGTGAAACTGATTCTCGAAACCGAACCAGGCGGAGATCTCCCCTACCGACTTGTCGGTAGACATGAGCATGCCGGAGGCACCCTCCACCTTGAGCCGGGTGAAGTACTGATACGGTGTCATGCGCACCTCGTCACGAAACACCCGGATGAAGTGTTCTTCGGAAAGACCGAGCTTCCACGAAATATCTTCTATAGTACTATTTTCACGGACCATTTTCGTCATGAGGGACAGAGCTTTTTCCACATGGACCTGATTCTTGCTGCCGGTTTCGGCCGGCTCCCGTTTTTCCCCTCCCCTGCCGAACCAGCGGTACAAGAGACTGGTGAGCAAAAATCGCGCAGATTCCTTGAGTGACGGATCCGAGGAACGGGTCATCTGAAGCATATCCTCAAACTGGAAACGAAAATTACTATTAATGGAAAGGACGGTCTTGCGACCGTCAATACAGGCATCCAGCGCGTCGTGCAGCGGAGCGTCGGGAGATGAGGGATCGGTATCCACCGAAAAGAGCACAGCATAATACGTCATGGGAACGGAAACGGTTTCAGGCAGAATGGAATGAAACTCTCGCGGACCGGAAAGAAAGAGGCGCCCTCCGGATACGGGATACCGGGTCCGGTTACAGAGGAAGGAACCGTTTCCTTCAAGGAAGAAGTGAATCTCGTATTCTCCCGCGCCGTGGGCATGATACCGTCCGTGCCAGGAAAGACGATCACCGCCTGCAAGCCGGTAGACAAACACCGAATCCAGTATTTTCATACCGCAAGTATACCGAAAAACACGAAAAATATCAATTTTAGATATATAAAATCAGATACATGCATACCGTGAACCAGAAACAGCCCCTATACTTGAATCAAGAATGACGGAGGTAGAAGACATGAAAACGGTAGCCGGAATAGACATGGGCACCCAGAGCATGAAAGTAATCCTGTACAACTGGGAAACCAAAGAGATAGTAGCAAAAACACAGGAGCCTGTCGACCTGATCGCAAAAAACGACGGAACCCGCGAACAAAAAGCGGAATGGTACGATGAAGCGCTCACCAAATGCTTTGCCGGCTTCACCGAAGAACAACGCAAAAGCATCCAGGCGGTCGGCGTTTCAGGACATCAGCATGGCTTTGTTCCGCTCGACAAGGACGGAAAGGCGCTCTATAACGTCAAACTCTGGAATGATACCTCCACCGTTGAGGAATGCAATATTCTTACCGAAGCAGCCGGCGGAAACGACGCCGTAATAAGCGAAGTATGCAACCTCATGCTTCCCGGCTTTACCGCGCCGAAAATTCTCTGGCTCAAGAGACACAAACCGGAGGCGTTCGCGCAGCTCCGGTATATCATGCTTCCGCATGATTACCTCAATTTCCTCCTTACGGGGAATTATGTTGCCGAGTGCGGAGACGCCTCGGGCACAGCCCTTTTCAATGGCATTCGCAGGCAATGGTCCGAAAAGATTTGTAACCTCGTGGATCCCGGTCTGATCAAACTCCTTCCTGATCTGATCGAGTCCGAAAAGCCTGCCGGGAAAATCTCCCGGGAAGCCGCCGCCCGGTTTGGCCTCCCGGGAGACATTCCTGTTTCCTCAGGCGGCGGAGACAACATGATGGGCGCCATCGGAACCGGAACCGTCCGCGACGGCTTCCTGACCATGAGCCTTGGAACCTCGGGCACCCTGTACGGGTATTCCGACAGTCCCGTATCCGACCCCGAGAAAGGGCTTTCAGGATTCAGCTCATCGACCGGCGGATACCTGCCCCTCCTGTGCACGATGAACTGTACCGTTGCGACCGAAGAAACACGCAAACTGTTTGGTCTCGGCGTCAAGGAGTTCGACGAATGCGCCTCAAAAGCGCCGATCGGCTCCGAAGGCGTGGTATTTCTCCCCTTCTTTAACGGAGAGCGTACCCCGAACCTGCCGAACGGCCGGGCGAGCATCAACGGCTTGAACGCGGCGAACAGCTCGCGAGAGAACATTGCCCGTGCCGCGATGGAATCCGCCATATTCGGCATGCGGATCGGACTGGAAGCATTCCAGGCGCTCGGATTCCGGGCAAAGGAAATCCGGCTCATCGGCGGCGGCGCAAAAAGCAAGATCTGGCGAAGTATCGCGGCGAATGTGATGGATCTGCCGGTAAAGCTTCCCGCAAGCGACGAGGCGGCCGCCATGGGTGGCGCGGTTCAGGCGCTCTGGTGTCTCATGAACCTGGAAGGAAACAAGATCAGCATTGGTGAATTGACCGACGAACATATTACAATCAATGAAGACCAGTGCATCAATCCCGATCCGGCATCCGTGGCCGCGTACAACAAGGCCTATGCCGAATATAACCGGTATCTTGGAGCGCTTGCTCCTTTATATAAGTAACACACACTAATGGAGGTGTACCATGTCAGTTTTTAAAGGAAACAAAGAATATTTTCCCGGAATCGGAAAAATAGCCTACGAAGGACCGGATTCAAAGAATCCGCTCGCATTCAAGTACTATGATCCCGACAAGGTTGTCGGCGGCAAGAAGATGAAAGACATTCTCCGCTACGCAACCGCGTACTGGCACACGTTCTGCGCCGACGGCGGCGACCAGTTCGGCAACGGAACCTTTGACTTCCCCTGGAGCAAGGCAACCGACCCCATGGCAAAAGCAGAAGAAAAGGCCGACGCAGCATTCGAGTTCATCACCAAGCTCGGCACCCCCTTCTACTGCTGGCACGACCGCGACATCGCCCCGGAAGGCGCAAGCCCCGACGAATCAATCAAGAACCTTGAAAAGGTAACCGACGGACTCAAGAAACGCCAGGACGAAACCGGCGTTCAGCTCCTGTGGGGAACCGCAAACGTATTCTCGAACCCCCGGTTTATGAACGGTGCCGCAACCAACCCCGACTTCAACGTTGTCGCCCTCGCCGCGAACCAGATCAAGGCCGCCATTGACGCGACCATCAAGCTCGGCGGACAGGGATATACCTTCTGGGGCGGACGCGAAGGCTACATGAGCCTTTTCAACACCCAGATGCAGCGCGAAAAGGACCACCTGGCCCGCATGCTCATCATGGCCCGCGATTACGCCCGTGCAAAGGGATTCAAGGGATGCTTCTACATCGAGCCCAAGCCGATGGAACCCACCAAGCACCAGTACGACTTTGACACCGAAACCGTAATGGGCTTCCTCAAGGCTAACGGCCTCGAAAAAGACTTCAAGATGAACATCGAAGCGAACCATGCCGAACTCGCCGGACACGACTTCTATCATGAACTGACCGTGTGCGTTGATAACGACATGCTCGGATCAATCGACGCGAACCGCGGCGACCCCCGCAACGGGTGGGATACCGACCAGTTCCCGAACAGCGTCTATGAAACCACCATGGCAATGATGGCCGTTCTCCGCATGGGCGGATTCAAGACCGGCGGACTCAACTTCGACGCGCACATCCGCCGCAACTCGGTGGATCTCGAGGACCTCTTTATCGCCCACATCGGCGGTATGGACACCTTCGCGCTCGGACTCGAAAAAGCCCAGGCCATCCTCGATGACGGCCGGCTTCCGAAGATGCTCAAGGAACGCTATGCGTCGTTCGACTCCGGAAACGGAAAGAAATTCGAAGACGGCGGCATGAACCTCGAAGAACTCGCCGCGCTCGCCACTACCTACGGCAACTTCGGACGGACTTCCGGAAAGCAGGAGCTCTACGAGAACATTTTCAACGAAATTGTGTTCAAGAACTAACTGCTACCAAAATTGTTGAAAAGTAAACCGGAAGCGGGAAACCGTTTCCGGTTTTTTTTCTCTATGACGGACCTTTTTGTTGACATTAGAAACTTATATAACGATATTTGAAGAACGGAGGCCGCACATGGAAACAAAACGACTTGGCAATTCTGACATGAACATAACCCGTATCGGACTGGGGACCTGGGCAATCGGCGGAACATGGCGCTGGGGCTGGGGCGAACAGGATGATTCGAACTCGATAGCTACAATCCGGGAAGCGATTGACCACGGGATCAACTGGATAGATACCGCCGCGGTCTACGGACTCGGCCATTCAGAGGAAATCGTGGGGAAGGCCCTCAGGGAAATGAAAGACAAGCCCTACGTATTTACCAAAGGAACCAAAATATGGGATTCCGCAGGCAATGTTTCGGAAAGCATGAAGGCTGAATCGCTCCGGAAGGAAGTTGAGGCGAGTCTCGTCAGGCTTGGCGTTGAGGTGATCGACCTCTACCAGATTCACTGGCCCATTCCTGACGAACAGATTGAAGAAGGCTGGGAAACCCTTGCGAAACTAAAGGACGAGGGGAAAATTCGCTACATCGGTGTCTCAAACTTTTCGGTTAGTCAGCTCCGTCGCGCAGAAAAAATTGCGCCGGTAACCTCGCTTCAGCCGCCGTACAACCTGATCCGACAGGATGTCGCCAAAGAGATTCTCCCCTACTGCGAACAACAGAACATCGGCGTGATAGTCTATTCGCCCATGGCCTCGGGGCTTCTTTCGGGAAAAATGAGCAGGGAGCGGATTGCCGCAATGGATCCAACCGACTGGAGAAAGACAAATCCCGACTTTACCGAGCCCAACATTACCCGGAATCTCGCGCTCCAGAAACTTCTCGCTGAAATAGCCGCGCAGTATGATGCCACGGCCGGAGAAGTCGCCATCGCCTGGACATTGATAAACCCGGCCGTTACCGGCGCGATCGTCGGCATGCGGAAGCCCGGCCAGATAGACGGCATTATCCGGGCGGGAGAACTGAAGCTGTCCGATGCAGATATACAACGAATGGAGTCATTTCTGAACAGCCGGTAGGGAGGCTCTCCCCGGCGGGAGGTGTGCTCCCCGACAGTCTGCTCACACCCCGCCGGGCAGTTGCCACCCAAGCGGAATGCTGGTACCCCGGCCGGGTGACGGCTCTCAAGCGAGGGTGTTTGCTCCCCGACAGCCTGTTAACACCCCGGCGGACGTTACCCTGCCGCACTGATAGCCGCCCGGACAAGCCAGGCAAGGTATCCACCATATAAAACCAGCAGAACAACGCCTTCCAACCGGTTGATCCGGCCCTGTCGTCCCCGGAAGCTGTATCCGAAAAGAAAGAGGGAAAGGGTCAGAACAAGCATTACCGGCATGTCGCGTGTTAGTATGTCCGCGTCGACGGCATAGGGCTTGATCAATCCCGATATACCCACCACAGCAAGCGTGTTGAACATATTCGAGCCGAGCACGTTGCCCAGCGCCATATCGTGTTCTCCGCGGCGCGCAGCGGCAACCGACGAGGCGAGTTCCGGCAGGGATGTCCCCACGGCAACGATGGTCAAACCGATAATCACATCACTCACTCCGAAAATATGGGCGATAACGACCGCGCCCCAGACAAGAATGCGGGAGCTGACAATGAGCAAAACCAGACCGGTTATGAGCCAGAACACCGACCAGCCAAGCGGAAGCACCGCAAGTGTCGCTTCCTTTTCCATTTCCTGGGTGAGCGGATCGGCAGGATTCCGTTTCGCTTCGTATACCGTCCATCCCATTAATAAAAAGAAGGCCGCAACAAGAACAAGTGAATCGATACGGGAGAGTCCGTTATCCATGATCAGGATGAATGACAGGATAATAATCGCGACAAGAATCGGTACTTCTTTCCGTAAGACTGACGAATGTACCAGTATCGGGCTTATCAGTGCGGTAACACCGAGAATAAGCGCGATATTCGCAATGTTTGAACCATACGCGTTACCGAGCGCGATTCCCGGACTTCCCTCGAGTGCGGAAAGCGCCGATACGAGCATTTCAGGGGCGGACGTTCCGAATCCGATGATGATGATTCCTATCAACAGCGGTTTCATGCCAAGATGACGAGCCAGCGCCGCGGCGCCCTCAACAAACCGGTCCGCGCTCCATACGAGCAACGCGAGACCCGCAATCAACGCAATAATCGCCAGTATCATAATTCAGTAACCCTCATAATGGGCACAGTATACATGGTCTTGCCCCGGCTGTAATAGGGGATTCACCGGTAAAAGTTTCAACAATTTTGGTAGCAGTATCGGCGCCATCTCACGTTCAACATCCCCCCATCTCCCATAAAAAAAACCGCCTTTTCAGGCGGTTTTTTTGGAGGGAACGACGACCTACCGCAAATCAGTCTCAAAGCCCGCGCTCCTCGTAAC
>ENA-UPSM01000500-UPSM01000500.1-activated-sludge-metagenome-genome-assembly--contig:-NODE-500-length-55576-cov-10.621441_pt1 | contig 55576 bp, 53 predicted proteins | sample MGYA00238181_ERZ773283 | MGnify/ENA primary metagenome ERZ773283 (study PRJEB29023, sample SAMN05720199) | activated sludge metagenome | isolation source: Anaerobic digester | place: Japan... | reverse complement strand
TGTCCAAACTTTTGAGCTTCTTCCGGCCTTTTCGGTATAATTCACATCAGACGTAACATGGATATTCACCTCCTTCCCGTTCAATGCTTAGTCTATGATTAGACTTGCTTATATTATATTCGAAATAAATTTTGATGCAAGGCAATCCCCCTTACAACTTCCTTACAACCTGATACAAACTGCCGCAACCTGAGAGCTGCCTCTGCGTATATTGTCATTGAATAGAATTAAGCTATAATTAACTTGATTTCTCTGAACCCATCCACCCCGTGCGGGTGGCCAGCCACAAAGGAGGCATGATGAGCGATTTGTTTGAACGGGTAACCGGCGATCAGGATTTCCTGACCAAGCTGATTTCTAAAATCCCCGGCTTTAGTGGATACGTGGAGCGGCAAACCCGCCGCGCATCCGATAAACTGCTGCGCGAGACCATTGCCAACCGCTACGAAGCTCTCTGGCAGCGTATTTCAGCTTTGCAGGTTGCTCTGATTAACGAAGGTGGCATCCTCTATGTGGATGACCTCGAATCAGCCGCCCTCAAGCTCCGCCAGTTCATTGACCGCGTCCGCACAGCCTCCTATGGCTATGCCGGTTTCTTTGATGCCGTCAAAGTCAACCAGGAAGTACTCGCCAAAGTCTATGAATATGACCTGGCCTTGCTGAACTCGGAAGACGAAATGGCCCGGGCCATTGACAACGTCGAAGCCTCCCTTGGCGCCGATGGACTGCCTGCGGCCATCCGCAACCTGACCACCCTTGCCCAGCAATGTGTGGATGCCTTCAACAAGCGCGCCGAAGTCATGCTCGGCGGCGTTGAATAATCTTTTTCAGCCCTCTAGCATTTACCCCAGGGAGTAGCAAAATGGCAAGAATCTTTGATGTTGTTGAATATCCAAGCGAGATGATGGATGAAATCGTCCATCGTTTTCCCGAACAGGGCGTAGCTGACCTGCGCATCGGTTCCCAGGTCATCGTCCGTGAATCTCAGAAAGCTGTCTTCTTCCGCGATGGTCATGCGCTCGATATTTTTGGGCCGGGCCGTCACACCATCGTCACCGCCAACATCCCCTTGCTGGTGGACCTGGTTGGCAAAGCCTTCAATGATCGCACCCCCTTCACGGCCGAGGTTTACTACGTCTCCATGCGTGAGTTTGCCGACCGTAAATGGGGCACCCCGCAGCCCATCCTCGTCCGCAATCCAGGCATGGGCCTGGGCGTAGCGCTGTTGCAGGCTTTTGGCTCCTACAGCTTCCAGGTCAACGACCCGCAGCAGTTTGTCACCCAGCTTGTCGGCGCTCAGGGCATGTACCGCACCAGCGATATTGAAAACCGCCTGCGCAATATGCTCCTCTCCAAGCTGCAAGATATCCTCGGCGAAACCGGCGCCAAGCACAGCGTTGCCGAAATGATCGGCCTGACCGAAGAAATCGGCGCTGGCGTGCGCGCCAAAGCCCAGGATGACTTCAAGGCCATTGGCCTCACCCTCAAGTCTTACTACATCGCCAACCTCAAACCGTCTGAGAAATCTGCCGAAGAACTGCGCGCCATGGGTATGCTGGATATGCAGACCTACACCCAGCTCCAGGCAGCCGATGCGCTGCGCGATGCTGCCCAGAATCAGAGCGGCGGCGCCGGCCTCACGGCTGGCATTGGCGCTGGCATTGGGCTTGGCGGCGTCATCAACCAGTCCCTCCAGGGGATGACCGGTGCCCAGGCTCAGCCTCCGGCTGGCGGTGCAGCCCCTGCCGGTAGTGGTACTGCGGCAGCTATCCCCGCCGTCATGACCCCCTCTGAGGCGGCCCAGATTCTGCGCGTTTCCGAAGAAGATGTCGTCGCGGCCATCACCGCCGGCGACCTCAAAGCCAAGAAGATTGGCAACGCCTACCGCATCAGCAAAGAAGCCCTGGAAGAATTCCTCAAGGGTTAAGCCCTTTGGAGCATTCAGAGGGCCCGGCAAGTTTCGCCGGGCCCTTTTTATTTTTTAGCGCCGGTTCGGATGGTTGGGATGAAACTTCACGAATACCAATCCAAGCATATTTTTAGCCGCTACGATATCCCCATTCCCCGCGGCAGCGTGGCCGATACGGCTGAAGAAGCCCGGCATATCGCCGAAGAATTGGGCGGTCGCGTAGTTGTCAAAGCCCAGGTCCTGGTGGGGGGGCGTGGCAAAGCGGGCGGCATTCGCCTGGCAAAATCGCCAGATGAAGCCGGTGACCTGGCTCGCCAGATCCTCGCGATGAAGATTAAAGACCTGCCCGTACGCCGGGTATTGCTGGACGAAGCTGTCAATATCAAAAAAGAAATTTACCTCGGCATCACCAATGATCGCTCCAGCCGCCGCCCAGTGATGATGATTTCGGCTGCCGGGGGTGTAGATATTGAAGAGGTCGCCCGGCTCACCCCCGAAAAAATTGTCAAAACGCACATTGATCCGCTCATCGGACTGCGGGAATACCAGGCCCGTGATATGGCCGTTGCCATAGACCTGCCGCAAGACCTCTGGCGCTCCTTCACCCAGATCGCTGCCGGGTTGTGGCGCGCCTACCTCGAAAATGACGCCACCTTGGCCGAAATCAACCCCCTGGTCATCACCGGTGATCAACATCTGCTCGCCCTGGATGGCAAAATGATCCTCGACGATAATGCCCTCTACCGTCATACCGACCTGGCTGCGCTGCGTGATGTGGACGAAGAGACCTCGGCTGAATCGGAGGCACGCAAGAACGGCCTGTCTTATATTCAGTTGGATGGTCAAATTGGCTGCATGGTCAATGGGGCGGGTTTGGCTATGGCCACTATGGATATTATCAAGCTTTACGGTGGTCAGCCAGCCAACTTCCTGGATATCGGCGGCGGCGCCAGCGCTGAGAAAGTAGCCGCCGCATTTCAGATCATTCTCTCAGATGTCAACGTCAAAGCCATCCTGATCAACATCTTTGGCGGCATCACGCGCTGTGATGAAGTGGCCCGTGGCATCCTCTCCGCCATTCGCAAAGCCCGCCCGCGCACCCCCATGGTGGTGCGCCTGGTCGGCACCAACGCCGTTGAAGGTCGCCGGATTCTTGCTGAAGCCAACATGATTACCGCCGAAACCCTGGTTGAGGCAGCTCAAAAAGCGGTGGCCCTGGTCGGAGAGGTGCGCACATGAGCATTCTGGTGAACAAAGAAACCCGTTTGCTGGTTCAGGGCATCACCGGGCGTGAAGGTCTTTTCCATACTGAGCAAATGTATCTCTATGGCACCAACATTGTTGCCGGCGTCACACCCGGCAAGGGCGGCGAATGGGTGTTGGGTGGCAAGGTGCCGGTTTTTGATTCGGTCCGGCTCGCCGTAGAAGTTACCGAAGCCAATACCAGCGTAATTTTTGTCCCGGCGCGGTTTGCCGCCGATGCCATCTACGAAGCCGCCGATTCGGGTATTTCGTTGGTCGTCTGTATCACCGAAGGCGTGCCTGTTATGGACATGCTCCGAGTCCGCCGCTATCTGGACCAGCGTCATGTCCGCTTGATTGGTCCAAACTGCCCGGGCATTCTCACGCCTGGCGAAAGCAAAGTCGGCATCATCCCCGGTGAAATTGCCCGCCCTGGTGGGGTGGGTGTGGTTTCTCGCTCAGGCACCCTCACCTATGAAGTCCTCTTTGCCCTGCGTCAGGCTGGCATGGGCGCCAGCACTTGCGTGGGCATTGGCGGTGATCCCATCAACGGCACCAGTTTTACGGACATCCTCGAGCTTTTTGAGGCGGACGCCCACACCGATCAGGTGGTCTTGATTGGCGAAATCGGCGGCTCTGATGAAGAGCGCGCAGCCGACTTCATTGCCAGCCGGATGACCAAACCCGTTGCGGCGTTTATTGCCGGGCAAACGGCTCCGCCCGGAAAACGCATGGGGCACGCCGGCGCCATCATTGAACGCGGCAGCGGCAGTGCTGAAGAAAAAATCCGCACCCTGCAGGCATCTGGGGTTCGAGTTGCCCGCCACCCTGAAGAAATCCCCACCCTGCTCAACCATTAAATATCAAAAGCGCTCCGAAACCACAAATTTCGGAGCGCTCTTGATTTAGCTCAAATTATCCCTTGATTTTCAGTTCACTGCGGTGCGCTTCCAGGTAGGTCAAAACATCAGCAACCGACCGGATGGCGCGCGCATCTTCATCGCCAATATTAATGCCAAACTTTTCGCAGAACCCGTCAATCAGGAAGAACTGATCCATCGAATCAGCCTTCAAATCCTCGATAAAGCGGGTCTCGCTTGTGATTTCACTGCCGTCAACTTTTAACACGTCAACAATCACAGCTTTTACCAGCTCAAAAATATCATCCATCTTTGCCTCCAGGGGAAAATCCATTCAACTAAGTGAATTGTAACTAGCCTCAAAAATCTGTCAAGGGCCAATCCTTCACTAAAAAGTTAACCCGCTGGCTGCCAAATAGTTGCGCCCATGAATGCTCAGAGGCTTTGATGCGCTTTGTTCCTTCCCAAGCGCATCCCAGACTGGTATACTCTTTAACAATACGGTTGTCTTTGAGTGAATTTATGGATTTACCCGGAATTTCCTCCCGCAAAGCGGACCATATCCGCATTAACCTGGAAGAAGATGTTGCTTCCGGCCTGACCACTGGCCTGGAAAATTACCATCTGGTCCACCAGGCTCTCCCAGAAATCAACCTCTCCGCTGTAGATTTATCCCAAACGCTGTTTGGCCGCCGCGTGCAGTCCCCGATTCTGATCTCTTCCATGACCGGTGGTACAACCCGGGCGGCTTCGATTAATCAACTCCTGGCGCAGACCGCCCAGCAGACCGGTGTTGCCCTCGGTCTCGGGTCGCAGCGCGCCGCCCTGGAGCATCCCGACCTGGCGCCCAGTTTTCATGTCCGCCGTTTCGCCCCCGATATTTTGCTGCTGGCGAACCTCGGCGCCGTTCAATTAAATTACGGCTACAGCGTTGATCACTGCCGCCGTGCGGTTGAGATGGCTGAAGCCGATGCCCTCATCCTTCACCTCAACCCCTTGCAAGAAGCCCTTCAGCCGGAAGGTGAAACCGATTTTGCCGGTCTGCTCAATAAAATTGAGCAAGTGTGTTCCACCCTCCCGGTGCCGGTGGTTATCAAAGAAGTCGGTTGGGGCATTTCAGAGCAGGCAGCCCGGCAGTTAGCCAATGCCGGCGTCGCTGCCATTGATGTCGCTGGCGCTGGCGGCGCTTCCTGGTCTCAGGTGGAAATGTACCGCCTGACAGACGAAACCCGCGCCCGTGTTGCCGCCGCTTTTCGCGATTGGGGCATCCCCACCGCTGAATCGATCCGGGCTGTTCGCCGCGCAGCGCCAGGCGTCAAAGTTTTCGCCTCCGGCGGCTTGCGTGATGGCATTGACCTGACCAAATCCCTCGCCCTGGGGGCCTCTCTGGGCGGGTTGGCAAGTCCTTTCCTCAAGGCCGCCGCCCAATCCGAAGAAGCCGTACTTCAACTCATCGAGGTTTTGCAGGCCCAGATTAAGATCGCCATGTTTGCCTGCGGCGCGCCGAACCTGACGGCGCTCAACGCATCATGTCTTGTTCCGGTGAAACCAGCGGAGTAATCATGCCCTTATCAGATTGGGTTACCCAAATGCGTCCTGCAGTGGAAGAAACGCTGCGCCAAATTGTGGATGCCTCCTTCCCGCCCGAGCACGACAGTCAATCCCCTCTCTGGGCTGAGCTGCGCCACATGCTCACTTATCACCTCGGCTGGGATGGCCCCGGCAGCGGCCCCGACGCCCAGGGTAAGCGCATTCGTCCTCTGCTGGTTTTGCTCTCGGCCGCCGCCGTTGGCGGCAGCTGGCAGTCGGCTTTGCCCGGCGCAGCTGCGGTTGAGCTGCTGCATAATTTCTCACTCCTGCATGATGATATTCAGGACCAATCCGAAACCCGCCGCGGCCGCCCAACCGTCTGGACGCGCTGGGGCATCCCCCAGGCCATCAATGCCGGCGATGCCATGTTCACCCTGGTTCCCCTGGCGATCAACCAACTGTCATTACACCATGCGCCAGAAACAGTTGTGGCTGCCAATCGTATTGTATTTGAAGCCTCTGCCCGCCTGACCATTGGTCAGTATCTGGATATTTCCTACGAACAGGCTCGCAGCCTGCCGCTTGAAGCCTATTGGCCGATGATTGAGGGCAAAACGGCTGCCTTGCTGGCGGCCTGTGCTGAAATGGGCGCCCTGCTTGGCGGCGCCAATGCCGAGCGCCAGCGCAGTTTTCACGCCTTTGGCACCTCGCTGGGGCTGGCCTTTCAGGCTTTGGATGACATCCTTGGCATCTGGGGAGATGAAACCCTTACCGGCAAATCGGCCACCAGTGACCTGGTGACCGGGAAAAAGACCCTGCCCGTGCTTTATGGCCTTCAACAGAATGGCGAATTTGCCCGCCGCTGGCTGGCAGGTTCCATCGCGGCTGCCGATGCGCCAGAGCTTGCCGCCCTGCTGGAAGCGGAGGGCGCCCGCGAATATACCCAGTCTCGCGCCGACCGCCTGACCGCTGAGGCACTCTCGGCGCTCAACCAGGCCAGCTCACCCGGCGATCCCGCCGATTCGCTCCACCAATTGACCTTATCCTTGCTGCATCGTCAGCAATAACTTACAAACCACTGGAGATAACCTCATGGACGACAAAAAACAATCTGTTTATGATGCTGCTGATTTAATTCTCGACACCGAAATGGACCTCGATACCATTCAATCCTCTGTACGGCAAATTTTGACCGCGGTTGGCGAAGATGCTGACCGCCAGGGTTTGCAGCGTACGCCAGAGCGGGTTGCCCGTGCTTATGAAGAACTGCTGTCCGGCTATCGCACCGATCCGCTCGCACTGGTCAATGATGCCCTCTTCGATGTCGAATATGATGAGATGGTGGTGGTTCGCGATATCGAATTTTACAGCCTCTGCGAACATCACATGCTGCCCTTCATCGGCCGCGCCCATGTGGCCTACATCCCTAACGGCCGCGTAATTGGCCTTTCAAAAATTCCCCGCATTGTCGATATGTTTGCCCGCCGTCTCCAGGTTCAGGAGCGCATGACCCGCCAGATTGCCGACCTGCTCTGCGAACTGCTCAACCCCGCCGGGGTGGGGGTGGTGGTCGAGGCATTGCACCTCTGCTCCATGATTCGCGGCGTCAAGAAGCACGACTCCCGCATGACCACCTCTACCATGTTTGGCGTCTTTCGTACTGACCTGGCTCTGCGCATGGAGTTCCTCGACAACATCTCCCGCAGCGCTGAGCCTTTGCACTTCTAGCCAGGCTGCCCCCAGATTATGGGCACAACTTAATTTCCGGATGGGCAATTGCCTTTGAGCCAGGCAGCAGCCGCGCCGCCAGGTCTGCCAGCCGTTCTCCCGTTTCAGGGTGAATCAAGTCCGGCAGTAGTTCCGCCATTGGGATGGCAATAAAGCTGCGCTGCCAGAGAGCCTCATCCAAAACAACCCCATCAAAAAGGATAATATCAATATCCAGAGTCCGCGGGGCGTTCTTATCTGCTGTCCGCACCCTCCCCAGTCGCGCTTCCAGTGGGCGCATTACCGCCTCTTTGAGCGTTCTGGCATCAACCTCGGTTTGCATCCCTGCCGCCAGGTTGAGAAAGTTCGGCGCATTGGCCGAGCCAATGGCCACCGTTTCCCAGGCGGTAGAGGTGTTCTTCAGTTGGCAGCAGGTACACAGTTCTGCAACGGCCCGGCGCAAATTTTCCACCGGGTTAATATTGGAACCGAACAACAGATAAGCATCATGCATACGTCAGGTGGCCGGGTTAAACCGCTCAATTTCTACCCCCACTGAACGGGCAAACCGCACTGCTCCGGGCTTTTCCACCCGCACCCACACGCCTTTGACCCCCGGCTCTTCCAGGCATAACCGGGCAATGTCTTCCGCCAGCGCCTCAACCGTATATCGCCCCACTTTTTCAGCATGGGCAAATAATTTCTTGGCAACCGTCCGGTAATTGACGCATTGATTAATATCATCGCTCTGCGCCCCGGCGTGAATGTCCGTGTACATCCGCACATTAATCAAAATATCCTGCGGCTGGGCGCGTTCATTATCTGAGATGCCAATCACTCCGCGTACCAGCAGATCCTGAATCAGTACCGTATCCATTATCCAATCCTCCAGTAAAAATTGCCAGATACCCCTTTATACCACATGCCGCCCGCCATCCAGATGCACAATTTCTCCCGTAATATAAGCCGGGCCGCTCAACAGGAAGATCAGGGCTTCTTCCAATTCTTCTGGTTTTGCCCAGCGCTGCATGGGCACATCTTGCAAAACCCCATCTGTGGATGCCCCGTCCGCCGGTGGCAGCATGGCCCCCAGCGCCAGCCCGTTCACGGCAATCCGCGGTGCCAGCGCCTGGGCCAATGCCTGCGTCAGCGCCGCCAGTGCCGCCTTGCTGATGGTATAAGGCAGGTGATCCTTGCCCGGGCGCAGCGCCCGCCAGTCTAAAATATTGACAATCCGTCCCTGCCCATTCACCGGCAGGCGCTTTGCAAATGCCTGACTCAACAAAAACGGCGTGGTCAGGTTGATGTCCAGGTGCTTCTGCCAGTCGGCGAGCCCTGTGTCTGCCCATCCAAGCGGCTCAAAAATGGCCGCATTATTCACCAGTGCATCCAGTGGTGCACAGTCCCAGGCGGCTTCAATCAGTGCAGGTGCCGTCTCCGGTTTGCTGAAATCGCACTGGATGACCCAGGCGCGCCGCCCCAGCGCTTCAACCTCGCTGGCGGTTTGCCGGGCCGCCTCTGGCGACGCAGCGTGATGGATCACCACATCTGCACCGCCCCGTGCAGCAGCCAGAGCCAGCAGCCGGCCCACGCGTCGGGCTGCACCGGTGATCAAGATGGTTTTATTCTCCAGGAGAAGCTGTGTTTTCTTCAACCGATTGCCTCCTTAACCACCCCAGCAGCCACAGGCTGAGCGCCAGTCCTAGCCATGCCACAACCTGCCACAACCGAATGCTGCCCGTTAACATCACGCTGTCGCCGCGCCAGGTTTCCAGGAACAACCGCCACCCTGCGCTCCATGCCATTAATCCCAGAAATTGCTGTCCGGCTGGCTGTTTCCCGCCTCTGGGCCACACCAGCGCCAGCGTGATTGCCCCTGCCAGCATCTCATACACCTGGCTGGGGTGCCGCATCTCATTCCACAGGCGAATCCCCCAGGGCAGGGTGGTCGGCGCGCCGTACCCACTCCCGGAGGCCAGATTTGCCAGTGGAATCACAATCGCCATTAACGCCAACCCCGGCGTCAGCACATCCAGCGTGGTCCACAGGGGCAGCTTTTTACGCTGCCCATAGATCAACGCCGCCAGTATGCCGAACAACAGCCCGGCTTCTTCATCCAGCATTTGTCCGCTTGGCAAAATCAAAGCCAGCGGCTGGGCGGCAAAAGCCGCCGGGTTGCGCGCCGCATAAGCCAGCCTGGCTCCAATCAATCCGGCAATCAATCCCGTAATTGCCAGGTTGAATATCACCTCTCCTTGAATATCCGTCCGCCTGGCGCGTTTCAATAACTGGTCGCAAAGCGTCAATGCCAGCCACAGGCCCAGGATCAAAATCACCCCGCGGCTTTGAATGGATAGCGGCCCAATCTCCAGGTAGGGGAACATCTTATTCTTCCCCTCCAAGCAGGGCATCCAGTTCACTGTTGAGCAGCGCCGCGCTGATCGCGCCAGTATAGCGCCCTCGCACAATCCCATCTGAGTCTATCAAAATAGACGTGGGCAGCAGCCTCACTTGATAAGCCTCACTGACCACGCTTTCCGGGTCCAGCAGCAGCGGAAACGTCAGGCCTTTTTCAACAAAAAAAGCCTCCGCCGCTTCCACTGTATCGCCGGCTGTCGCGTTCACAGCTAATACAACAAAGCCCTCATCCCGCCGCTCAGCATAGACAGATTCCAAATCGGGCATTTCCGCCTTGCAGGGCGGGCACCAGCTTGCCCAGACATTGATCAAGACCACCTGCCCGCGTAAATCGCTCAGCCGAATTTGCTCGCCGGTCGATGTGGTCAGCATAAAATCTGGCGCCCGAAAGCCCACTTGCGGCGCTGCGACCGCTTGCGCAGGCGGCTTAAACCAGATGGCCGTTGCAGCCATCCAGAGCGCTCCCAGCGCCAGCAGCCCCAGTGATATCAATGCCCGGCGGCCCGGCTTGTCCATATTATGGCGCGGCGTTCACAAACTCAGCCCAAATCTCATTGTAAAGAGCTTCTGCTTCCGGGCTGATGGGCATTAAAAGCTCAGCATTGGTCAATGATTCTGCTGGTGGAAACACAATCGGGTTGTTGCGCAAGTCTGGGTCAAGCAGCGAAAGCGCTGCTTCGTTGGGCGTTGCATAGTAATTGTGGTTGGCAATTTCTGCCGCAATTTCTGGACGCAGGATAAAATTCAAAAACAATTCCGCACCCACCGGATTTGGACTGCTTGCTGGCACCACAAAGCTGTCGCTCCATAACACCACGCCGTCTTCCGGCAGGATGTATTGAATATCCGGATTGACAGCTTCCCCTTCAAGCGCGTCATAGGCATATCCCATGGCTACGTCCAGTTGATACTCATTGATTAAATAAACGCCGGTTACGCCGGAAGACATATTCTCAATGAATTGGACATTGGGCCGCAGTTCCATCAATCGTTGTCGAGCGGCTTCCAGTTCTGCCGGGTTTTCTGAGTTGGCCGAATACCCCAACGATTTCAGAGTAAATCCAATCGTTTCGCGCCCTTCATACAGCCACAATCCCACCCGCCCCTGAAGTTCCGGGTTCCACAAATCCGCCCAGGTTCGAATGGGCGGGTCAATCCGCTTAGTATGATAGATAATGCCGGTTGTGCCCCAGTTAAATGGCACAGAGTAGGTATTGGTCGGATCAAAAGCGAGTCCTCGGAAGTTGGGCGAGATATTTTTGATGTTTGGGATTGCAGTCGGGTCAATTGGGTGCAGCATACCCGCGCGGATCAATGCGTCAATATTATCGTTATCCAATACCACCACATCCAATTGATCGCCAATTTTAATTCGCTCGGCCGCTTCCTCTGTCGCATCATAGGTCAGGTATTTCACCGTGACCCCGTATTCCGCCTCAAACTGATCCAATACAGATTGCGGCATATCTTCGGCCCAGTCTAGAAAGATCAGCTCGGGGCCCGGTGTAGGTCCGGCGGGCAGGGTTGGTTCAGGAGTGCACGCGCTGAATATTATGGTCAATAGTAGCGCCGGAATGATGACAAATAGCCTTTTCATCTTATTCACCTTCCATCAACGCGAGCTTTTCAGCCGCATCGCCAGATCGCGCAGTTGCGCAAAACTGATGGGTTTGAGCAAAACAAAATCGGCCTGATCTTCCAGGCTTTCTGCCAGGACAGAATCGGCTGTTGCCACAATGACAGTGGACTTCTTCAGCATTGGATCTGTGCGAATCTGTGATAGCAGCTTATTGCCCGGCACATAGGGAATGTGTAAATCCAGTACAATGAGCTGCGGCACAACCTGACTCAGGCGCACCATTGCCATGGCGCCATCGCCAATGATTTCGGTCTGATAATCGGCTAATGCCAGCGCTTTTGAAAATATTTCGGCGAGCTGTACATCGTCCTCAATGACCAGTGCGAGGGGTTGGGGGGGAGATAACGGGGGATTCATGGGGCTTTTCCTCTTTTAATATCAAAGGAAGCAAAATGGTGAATGTGCTGCCGCGGCCCGGCAGACTGTCCAGGTGGATGGTCCCCCCCATAGCTAGAGTCAATTGGCGAACAATGGATAATCCTAGCCCGGTTCCGCCCCGCTGTCGAGTGACCGAACCATCAACCTGCCGAAAAGGCTCAAAAATCGTGTGCTGGGCGCTCAACGGGATGCCAATTCCCGTGTCGCTGACTTGAATGGCCCAGAAATCCGCATCTGGCCGCATGATGCGAATATGGACGCCTCCTTTTTCCGTAAATTTGATGGCATTATTGACCAGATTGACCAAAATCTGCTGCAATCGTCCTTCGTCACCCAGCAGGGTGGTGGGCATTTCACGTTCAATTTCGCTGGTCAGCGTAATCTTTTTGATCTGCGCCAGATAACTCATCTGTTTGATAATCCGGTTGACCAGCTCTGACAGGTCCACCGGCTCCCGAACAAGTTTGATTTCCCCGGCTTCCAGTCGCGCCTGGTCCAGCAAATCATTCACCAACTGATTCAACCCCTGCGCGCTCTCAACCAGTTCATTCACCTTTTGGGTCTGGTCTTTCTTCATCTCTCCATAGACCCCGGCGGTCAGCATCTCGCCATAGCCGATGATGACCCCCAGCGGAGTCCGAAATTCATGGCTGACCTTGGCGAGCATCTCAGACTTAAACCGATTGGCTTCCTGGGCCTGATCGCGGGCAATCAGCACTTGTTCCTGGCGCTCTTTCAGGCTGCCCGCCATGCTGTTAAAAGCCTGAGCCACCATGCCAAATTCATCCTGGTGGCGCATCTGGATCGTGTAATCCAAATCCCCCCGGCTGATGCGGTCAATGCCGGCTTGCAGCCGCTGGAGCGGGTGGAAGATCAGCACAATCAGCAAATGGTTGATCAATAATGTGCCCAGAAACCCCACCACCAGCATAAAGACCACAAAAGCAATCGCTGCATTCCTGCTGACACGCCCCACTTCATCCTGTTCTACTTCTGTCACAATATACCAGCGTGATCCTGGCACCTGCGCAGCCGCAGCCTGAACCGCCTCGCCCGCCAGATTGGTGGTGGTAAAGATTTCTCTGCTTACCGCGCTGTTGAGGATTTTTTCAAATTGCGGGGTATCCGCTATGCTGGTGCGTGCCAGCACAAGATCAATATTGGGATGAGCAATGACATGGCCGCGGTTGTTCACCACAAAGGCCAGCCCCGTTTCTCCGTAACTGACGTTTGAAACGGCTTCCCATAGAACATTCATATTTAACAGCGCAGCAATCACCCCGCCATCTGATGCGGGTTGGGCAATGATAATGTAAGGTTCGTTATCCGCTGAAACACTCAAATTCCCGACATAAAATCGCCCATCGCTGGCTTCCACAAACCAGGTGGATTGTGGAATGGTCACCGGGTTATTCAACAGCGGCGCTTTGCGAGACAGGTTGATAATCTCTTTTCCGGTGGCATCCACCCGCACCAGTTCCAGCCAGGCGGGCTGCTGATTAAGAATTTCCTGCCGTAACGCCGTATCACTGGACAGTTGATCAGCCGATATCCGGCTGGCAATTGCCAGGTCTCGAATTTGCTCATCAAGAAATACAGACACAATTTGTACCGCATATTCGGTTTCAGATAGCTGCCGCTCTTCCCAGCGCTGCGCCTCCTGCTGGCTGACCAGCCGGTAAATGCTGTAGCTTGCCCCTGAAAGGAATACTAACAGGAGCGCGCTTAAGGTTGCCAGTACTGGCCAGCGCAAACTGGATCGAAACCGATGAGAAAACTGGCGACCAGGTTTTCGGGACATATCAACAACGGCCCTTTACGATCGCGGAACGCAATAACAGCTAACTAAATGAATAAAAGGCGTGGAATAACAACCAGTAGATATCATCATAATTATATGCCAGCTTAAGAAATTTGCGACCTACAAATGCATTACAATTATTTAAGAATTCCTCAAACCGGCTTGACTCTTTCTCTCTAAAAGGGTATCATCTCCTTACCCCACCCACCTGGGGGGGGTAAGGAGAACGCATGAGCAACCCAGACATCACTGCCCGCCTCAAAAATGCCGAAGGCCATCTTCGCGGCATCCAGCGAATGCTGGACGAAGACGCCTATTGCATTGACGTCATCCGTCAAATTCAGGCGGTTCAGGCTGCCTTGAACAAAGTCACCAGTATGATCCTCAATGACCACCTGAATAGCTGCGTTATTACCGCCATCCGCGGGGATGACCCGGCCGAGCGCGAGCGCGTTCTCAAAGAAATCAGCGAAGTTTTCGAGGCCTCTCGCAAAGCATAAGGAGATTTACTGTGAATACGCTTATCTATAACATCCCGGCAATTTCTTGCCACCACTGTGTCCACACCATCAAGATGGAAGTCGGCGAAATCCCCGGCGTTCAATCTGTAGAAGGTGACCCCCAGACCAAACAGATCACCATCGTTTATCAGGCCCCTGCCACGCCGGAGCAAATTGAGCAGCTGCTCACTGAGATTAATTATCCGCCGACCCGGTAAGTCCATTGCGGCGGGCGTCTTACAGTCGCCTGCCGCTTTTTTAATCCGGATCTCACGGTGAATTTATGCCACGTGTGGTAGAATGACCTCACCCCAAATTTCTGAAAAAGCGCCAGGAGCCTAATATGCGAATTGCGGTTGCTTGTGATCACGGCGGTTTTCCGCTCAAAGAAACAGTTGTCCAAACAGTTCTTCAGGCGGGGCATGACGTGCTTGACCTGGGGACAAACAGCCCCGCCGCTGTCGACTATCCCGACTTTGCCGAGCGCGCCGGACGGGCCCTTCAAAATGGCGAAGCTGACCGTGCCATCGTTTTGTGCGGTTCGGGTGTTGGTGCCTGCATTGCTGCTAATAAAATGAAAGGCGTCTATGCGGGCGTCTGCCATGATGTCTATTCAGCCCACCAGGGTGTTGAGCACGATAACATGAACGTGCTTTGCCTGGGCGCCAGAATCGTCGGCATTGAACTGGCGAAAGAACTGGTGGCCGCTTTTCTGAACGCCAAATTCTCTACCGAAGAGCGTCATCGCCGCCGGGTGGCTAAAGTTCTGGAGCTGGAGAAAAAGAACTAACCCGGCCAGCCTTACCCCAAAGCCAGTTGCGCCAGCGCAAAAGCGCCCAGCACACCGGCTTTCCCGGCTAACCCTGGTGGCACAATATAATCATCCATCCCATTCAAAATCGCCTCAGCCTGAACATAGCCGTTCAGGCTTTCTTTTACCTTTTGGCGGATCATTGGGAAGAGCTGGGGTTGCTGCATCACGCCGCCGCCCAGGATAATGCGTGTAGGCGAAAGAACGCAGATCAACCCGTGCAGCGCTGAAGCAATCACCGCGGCTTCTTCCTCCCAGGCTGGGTGATCTGCCGGCAGGGTTTGCGCGGGCTGTCCCCAGTGCACCGCCATGGAAGGCCCCGTCGCCAACCCTTCAAAACAATTTTTGTGGAAGGGGCAGACCCCCGTAAAGCCATCGGGGCGGGGGGGCAGCAGCATATGCCCCATTTCTGGATGCACCAGTCCGTGCAGCGGGCGCCCGTTGATCACCGCCCCGCCGCCAACCCCCGTACCAATTGTCAGGTAGAGAAAATTGTCCAGCCCTTTGGCGGCTCCCCACAACCCTTCGCCGAGCGCGGCGGCATTAACATCAGTATCCCAGCCAACCGGCACGCCAAACGCTTTTTCAATCAGGCTGACAAATGGCGTATCGGCCCAGCCAGCTTTGGGCGTGCTGGTAATATATCCGTAAGTCGGTGAGGCGGGGTCCAGGTCCAGCGGTCCAAAGCTGCCAATCCCAATAGCATCCAATCTGATCTGGTGGGCTTGAGCCGCCTCTCTGAAAAATTGCACCGTCGCGCCCAGGGTCTCTTCGGGCGTGGTCGTCGGAAACCGTGTCTCCGCCAGAATTTCCCCCGGCCCCTTGCCAATTGCACACACAAACTTTGTGCCGCCAGCCTCAATACCGCCGTAATATGCCATTGCCTGCCTCCAAATTGAACTCAATTAATCATATCACAATCGAAATTCAAACACAGAAAAATAAAGCGGTATAATCACTTCAATTCGCGCTGACAGGGAACAGCGCAATGGTAAGTATTCCCTGTTATTTTTTGGAGGACTCAGTGATGGATATCTTTGAAAAGTGTTTTTCGTACACAGACGCCAAAGAGGCAATTGCCCGGGGCGTCTATCCCTTCTTCATTCCAATGAGTGAGAATGAAGGCACCGAGACGATTTTTCATGGCCGTCGTCTGATTATGTGCGGATCCAATAATTATTTGGGCCTCACCACCCACCCCAAGGTTCGCGAAGCTGCTAAAGAGGCCATTGACCGCTACGGCACAAGCTGCACCGGGTCCCGTTTCCTTAACGGCACGCTTGAACTGCATGAGCGCCTTGAGTCTGAGCTGGCAGAATGGGTCGGAAAATCTGCCGCCCTTGTCTTCTCCACCGGCATGCAGGTGAACCTGGGTACGGTCAGTTCACTCGTAGGGCGGGATGATATCGTCATCCTGGATAAAGACGACCATGCCAGCATTGTCGATGGCGCCCGCCTGGGCTATGGCAAAATTGAACGCTTCCGCCATAACGATATGCCGCATCTGGAGCGCGTCTTGCAGTCCCTGCCGGAATCGGCCGGCAAACTGATCATTGTGGATGGCCTTTTCAGCATGGAAGGCGATCTGGCTGACCTGCCCAACATCGCCCCCCTGGCCAAGAAATACGGCGCCCGCATCATGGTGGATGACGCTCATGGCATGGGCGTGCTGGGCGGTGGGCGCGGCACTGCGGCGCACTTTGGCATCACAGGTGATGTGGATCTGATTATGTCCACCTTCAGCAAATCCTTTGCCTCTCTGGGCGGTTTTGTGGCCGGCGATGAAGATGTCATTCATTATGTCAAGCATCACGCCCGGGCGCTTATCTTCAGCGCCAGCATCCCCGCCCCGAATGCCGCCGCGGCGCTCGCGGCCCTGCAGGTCATGCGCGAAGAGCCCGAGCGCATCGCCCGTGTCAACCAGAATGCTGAAAAAATGCGCCAGGGCTATCGCTCCCTCGGCTTCAATATCGGCACCTCCTGCACGCCTGTGGTCCCCATCATTATCGGCGATGATGATCGCACCTTTATGATGTGGCGTCTGCTGTTTGATGCTGGCGTCTTTGTCAACCCGGTCATCAGCCCGGCCACCCCTCCGGGCCGCCAGTTGCTGCGCACCAGCTATATGGCCACCCACACCAACGAGCAGCTCGACCGTGTCCTGGAGATTTTTGCTCAGGTCGGCAAGCAGGTCGGCATCATCTAAAACAAATCACCGGGCGGTTCATCCGCCCGGTTTTGATTTCTCGATATCTTCTGGAATCAGGTTTTATTCCGCCTTCAAAATATACAAAATCCCAATCGTGTTCGGCCCGCAGTGTGAGGCAATGGTTGCCCCAGCCTCTGTAATACAGACCTCTTCAATCGGTGCCAGCTTCAGCAGTTCAGCTTTCAAATATTCGGCATCTTCCTCGCAGCTGGTATGAGTCACAAACACCCGGTGCAGATCCACGCCCGGCAGGCTTCGCTTAAAGCTTTCCAACATCGAATTCAACGCCTTCTTGCGAGAGCCCCCAATCTTTTCCTTGACGCCCAGTGTTCCGTCTGCCCGCACCTCAATCACGGGGCGCAGCCGCAGCATCGAGCCAACCACATGCTGCATGGCGGTACAGCGCCCCCCCTTATACAGGTAGTCCAGGGTGTCAATCACAAAAGCGGTGCGCACATACGGCACTGTTCTTTCGATGATTTCTTTAATCTCATCAATTGTCCGTCCCTGGTCGCGCAGTTCAGCCGCCTTCAGCACCAGCAGTCCAATCCCCGTTGACAGATTCATCGAATCAATAACCTGTACCGGCTGATTGGCCATCTCTGCGCCTTTGATGGCGTTTTGCAGCGTTGCCGACAACTTGGCCGAAATGCCAATGAACAGCTTGTCATTTGGCGTATCAAACAAATTCACAAACTCACTGATGGATGGCGCCGATGTCTTGGGCAGTTCTCCAGATTCATCTGCCAGCGCAAACAGTTCTGCCTGTGTTAGCTCACCATCTTTATAATCGTGCCCATTAATAAAGACGTTGAGGTTGATGACCCGGATTTGGTGCTTTGTGATTAACTCTGGGCTGAGGTCGCAGCAGCTATCGGTAGTGATTTCAATCATGGGATGACCTTTATAATGGCATAATAATCGTGTATTATAGCATAATACCCTGGAGCCCCATGACCACCCCCCTGCCCCCCTCAACAACCCTGGCCCTCTTTGATCTGGATGGCGTCCTCATCCAACCGGGCGGCTATCAGCAGGCTGTTTTTGATACGGTTCGCTTCTTCTGCCACCAGATGGGACTGCCCGACCTGGCCCCCGACGCCAATCTTCTGGCGGTCTTTGAGTCACAGGGTATCACCAGCGAGTGGGACCAAATTGCGCTCTGTCTGGCTGCCTTGCTGGATGCGCTTTCCGCCGCCAATCAACCACCCACAGCCGAGACGCTGTCTGCTGCCATTCCCTGGGCGCAATCCACAGCCTGGCCCGGCGGCAAGGTGGATTATATCGCCCGGTTTTCAGGCCTGCAGCCCTGGCTGCTGCCCGGAATGGCCCCCACTGAATCCGTTCTAATCGCCTGTCAGCGTGGCGAAGGCGCAGCGATCTTTCCCGCCTTGCATCAACATCCTCTCCTGTCAGATCTATTAAGCCATACCCGCGACTTTAGCCAATCCTGGCCTCAGCGTGTTTTCCAGTCTTACGTGCTGGGCAATCGCATTTTTGAGCAAGTGTATGGCCAGTCTGCGCCATTGAATTCCCGCGCCTATCTCGGTGCTTATGATCGCAGCCTGCTGCTCAAACGATTTCAGGAAAGAATCCTCGCGGCTCAATCCTCGGGCAGTATTCACGGGGCCATCTACACCGCCCGCCCCTCCCTGCTGCCTTCTGACCTGTCCGCCACCCTGCCCGGCTATGCCCCCGAAGCTGAAATGGCCCAGGTCATCGTCGGCCTGGAGCCCCTCCCGTTGGTGGGTTACGGCGGCTTACGCCATCTCAGCGAGCGCCTCGGCCTGCATCCCGATACCCTGGTCAAGCCCTCAGCCGCTCAGGCGCTGGCGGCTGTTGGCGCAGCCCTGGGTGCGCCGGTCTGGCAGGCTTTGCGCTGGGCCTATGCTCTGCTGGCTCGGTCAGAGCCTGCACTGCCCCCGCTCCCCGGTGACCCGCCCGCCGAGATCCGCCTTCCGGCCGCGCTCACCATTCACATCTTCGAAGATTCCCCCATTGGCATTTTGGCCGGTCAGCGCGCAGCCGAAATTCTGACCGGGGTGGGGTGCACGGTCAAGTTACGCGCCTGGGGCATTGCCAGCCACCCGGCAAAGATCAAAGCGCTTGAATCGGTCGGCGCGGCGGTTGGTCCCGATATTAACGCCGCCCTCTCCCGTATTCTCTAAAACCACTTGCGCTTTTTGAAAAACGCCACCATCCCCACCACAATCAGCACAAAAATCCCCCATGCCATGGGATAGCCCCAGGTTTTTGAGAGCTCTGGCATGTGTTGAAAATTCATACCATACACGCCCGCCACAAAAGAGAGCGGCAGGAAAATGGTCGAGACGATGGTCAGGGCCTTCATTACTTCGTTCAATCGCAGAGACGTGGAATTGAGGTAAATATCCAGGTCGCCGCCAATGATATCCCGCAGCGACTCGGTCATATCCTGAATCCGTACCAGGTGATCGTAAATATCTCGGAAGTAGATCCGGCTCTGGCGGTCAATCAGCCGGAAATCATCCCGGCTCAGCCGGTTCATCACCTCGCGCTGTGGCGAGATAATCCGCCGCAGCGACATAATTGCATGTTTCAAATCGAGAATCCGGCTCAATGTCTGAGGTTCAGGCCGCGCCAGCACTCGGTCTTCCAGTTGGTCAATCTCTTCTTCCATTTTGTCAATCAATGGCAGGTACTCGTCCACCACTTCATCTAAAACTGCATGGCAGAGAAAATCAGCGCCAAACTGGTGCAGGCGTTCATCCCGTTCAATCCGCTTCCACATACTGTCCAGCGGCGAAGTGCCATCATCCCGGAATATCGTAATCAGGTAATTCTTCCCCAGAAACAAATCTAGTTCACGCGTCTCCAGCTCCGCAAAATCTTGATGCTCCTCAACCGCATGAACCACGATAAACAAATACTCGCCAAAATCGTCAATCTTGGGCGTCTGATAGCCGGTGCTCAGACAGTCTTCAATCGCCAGAGGATGAAAATGAAAGACATCATTCAGGGTGTTCTGTACTTCAAGATCAGATGGGCACTCCAGGCTGACCCACAGCAGCGATTGTGGCTCTGCCAGCGCACTTCGCATGCCCTCCGGCGTCAAATTGCGTACCTGGCTGCCATCCTTGTGAAAACATACCGAACGGATCATGGATTACTCCTGATGTGGGTGTTTATCTAAGAGACGCAAAACTTCTAACCCTTCTAGTATATCCTTTTTCCCCTGCCCTGGCGTATAATTTAACACAGGAGGATCTTCCCCATGCCAACTTACACAATGGATCAAATCATGGAAAAACTGAGCGGCCGGCTGATGCTGCAGCAGGCGGCTGGTCTCAATGCCACCATCTTATTGACGGTTAAAGAAGCCGGTACGGTAAAGTCAGAGTGGGTGATTGTGATTAAAGACCAGGCGAGTGATGTCAAGAAAATCGAAGGCGCCGTTGAGCGCCCGGCCAACCCCGACCTGACCTTCAGCGGCGAAGATCAAGACCTGGTGGCAGTCTTCTCTGGCCAGCTCGACCCGGTACGCGCCTTCATGATGGGCAAATTTACCATGAAAGGCAATATGGCCCTGGCCATGCGCCTGCCCATGCTCTTCAAAACCACCGACTGACCATGCCGCTCCATCCTGAAACAGCCGAAAACCTGGAGCGCCTCGACCGCCTGATTGCCAGACTTCCTCAGGCTTTTGTCCCCGAAAATGCCGCCGGAGTGGATGTGACCGGTGTCCTCGAAGTGCATTACCTGGACCTGGACAACCAGGAGCAGGTTTCCTGCTGGACGCTCATCATCAAAAATCAAACCTGCCACACAATCGAAGGTGATGCCGACCAGCCCGGGCTGCGCCTGATCTGCCGCCTGGCAGATTTGGCGGATGTTGCAGAACGGCAGCTTGACCCGCTCAGCGCATTCATGCAAGGAAAGTTCACCCTGAGAGGCAGCTTTGCATCGGCAATGCGCCTCCCCCCGCTCTTTCGGATTAATCTTCCTGCTGGCTCAGTATAGGCCCCAGTCCGCGCCCAGGTCCTCGGTCATCATCCCAAAATCCCAGGCTTCCATGCCCAGGTCCATAAAAACCGGGCGTTCCAGCGCGGCTTCGGCTTTTTGCCGGGTCTCTTCCAGCATGGCTGGCCCATACGGGCAGAACGGCGTCGTCAAGATCATCCGTATGATCGCCTGATCCGCCTCAATTTTCACATTTCGGATCAACCCCAACTGAATGATGTTGAGCCCAATCTCAGGGTCGGCGACCGCACTCAACGCTTCGCGCAGCTTGGCGCATAATTCGGGCTGTTCAGCCTCAGATTCCCACACAGCCGGGTTGGTACCAGGGGTAGCTCTCATGCTGTTTCCTCGCTTTTGGCAGTCTGATTAATGAGATAGGTGCAGTGTTCAGCACCGTGCAGCACGCATTGAACTTTTTCAATCGGCACCGCCAGTAATTTGGATATCAGGGTTTGATCCAGTATACAAATTTCCGGGTGCTTCTGCCCAATCTGATAGTAGGGGCAGACAATCTCGTGAATTCGGTAGGTATCGCCTTCCTGATCCCATGAAATCACAAACCCCTCTTCTGCCAGAATATTTTTAAGGGCATTCAACCGTTCCTCAAAGCTCATTTTGGCAAATCGGGCCGTATATCGCCCGGCAATATCACCCGCCAGTTCGGCAAACAACCGGTGGACAACCGGCCCCGGCAGCGACTCTTTGATTTGCTCCAGCAGTCGATTGGTCAGGCGCAGGTAATGGGTTGGAAAGCGCTCGCGGCCCTGTTCGGTCAGCGAGTAGCGCAGCCGCGGCCGCCCCACGCCGTGGCGCTCCTCCTCCACCGCAATCAACCCCTCAGCTTGCAGGCTGTTGAGATGGTGCCGCACCGAAATCATATTGATCCCCACTGCTTCAGCCAGGTCGCTGACCGTTGAGTGGGGGTGTTCCAGCAGGGTTTGCAACACATGTTCGCGCGTACTGTTCATACCGCCAGTATAACGGATAAATTTGAATTAGTCAATATTTTATATATTTATGATAAATATTGACCTTCGCGGCCGGGTGTGATATAATGTCGCTGCAATTTGACCAATCGTAACAAACTCAAGGAGTAGTTTGAGTATGGCAGACCTGATTATTCGCGACCTGCACGTCAGTATTAACGACAAGGAAATCATCAAAGGATTCACCCTTACCATCCCACAGGGTGAGGTTCACGCCATCATGGGGCCCAACGGCACCGGGAAATCCACTCTGGCCTACACCCTCATGGGGCACCCCAACTACACCGTCACCAGCGGTGAGGTCATCTTTAACGGTCAAAATATCCTTGACCTGGAACCCGATGAGCGCTCCCGCCTGGGCCTGTTCCTGGCCTTCCAGTATCCAGTAGCCATTCCAGGCGTCACGCTGGCGAACTTTTTACGTTCAGCCGTCAATGCCCGCCGCCGTGCCGAAAACCCCGCCGACAAGGGCATCCCTGTGCCGGAATTCCGCCGCATGCTCAAAGAAAAAATGGCCATGCTCAAAATGGACCCGGCCTTTGCCGGACGCTATTTGAATGATGGCTTCTCCGGCGGCGAAAAGAAACGCGCCGAGATCCTCCAGATGGCCGTCCTGCAGCCCCAAATCGCCGTGCTGGATGAGACCGACTCTGGCCTCGATATTGATGCCCTGCGCATCGTTTCCGAAGGCGTCAATACCCTGCGCGGTCCTGGCCTTGGCGTTCTGGTCATCACACACTATCAGCGCATCCTCAACTACATTCGCCCCGATGTGGTCCACGTCATGATGGGCGGTCGGATTGTTGAATCCGGCGGCGCCGACCTGGCCCTGCATCTTGAAGAACACGGTTACGACTGGGTTCGTGAAAAATTGGCCAATGAATCACCTGCTGCGTAGTCTGGCCCCAAATACTGGAGGTAGCAATGAGCGATAAGCCGCAGTCAGATATATTAAACGAATTAACCGATTACCAGTACGGATTTAGTGATCCAGACACTTCGGTCTTCAAAACGCGCAGAGGCCTCGACAGCGATGTCGTCCGCCAGATTTCTGCCCTGAAGGGCGAACCCGAATGGATGCTTGAATTTCGCTTGCGGGCGTTGGAACACTACGATGCTCGCCCCATGCCATCCTGGGGAGCCGATATTTCCGGCCTGAACCTGGACGATATCTATTACTACGTGCGTCCCACCGATTCTCAGGGGCGTACCTGGGACGATGTGCCCGATACCATCAAAAACACCTTTGATCGCCTGGGCATCCCCGAGGCTGAGCGCAAATTCCTGGCAGGTGTTGGCGCCCAGTATGAATCGGAAATGGTCTATCACAGCATTCAAGAGCACCTTGAAAAGCAGGGTGTCATCTTCTTGAGCATCGAAGATGGCCTGCGCCAGCATCCCGACCTTTTCCGCCAGTACTTTGGCACCGTGGTACCCATTGAGGATAATAAATTCGCCGCCCTCAACAGCGCGGTCTGGTCTGGAGGCTCCTTTGTCTATGTACCTCCGGGCGTCAAAGTGGACCTGCCCCTGCAGGCTTACTTCCGCTTGAATATGGCCTCAATCGGTCAGTTTGAACGCTCCCTCATTATCGCCGATGAAGGCGCCCAGGTTCATTATGTGGAGGGCTGCACCGCCCCGCAGTACAGCGAGGCTTCTTTCCACAGCGGCGTGATTGAAATCGTGGTGCGCAAAGGCGCCCGCGTCCGCTATACCACCATCCAGAACTGGTCGAACAACGTTTACAATCTGGTCACCCAGCGCGCCCGCGTGGAAGAAAACGGTACCATGGAATGGGTGGATTGCAACCTGGGTTCCAAAGTGACGATGAAATACCCCTCCTGCTATCTGATGGGCCCCGGCGCCCATGGCGAAATCCTCTCCATGGCCTTTGCCGGCCCCGGTCAGCAGCAGGATGCTGGTGGCAAGATGGTACACTTTGCACCCCACACCAGCAGCAAAATCACTTCCAAGTCCATCAGCAAGGGCGGCGGGCGGTCTTCCTATCGCGGTCTGCTCCGCGTTCATAAAGGCGCCGAGCATGTGCGCTCCAATGTGGTCTGCGATGCCCTGCTCCTTGACCCGCAATCCCGCTCCGATACTTACCCTTACATTGAAATTGACGAGCAGGATGTCACCATCGGACACGAGGCCACTGTCTCTAAAGTCGGCGAAGAGCAGTTGTTCTATCTGATGAGCCGTGGTCTGACTCAAGAAGAGGCCACCACCATGGTCGTCTCGGGCTTCATTGAGCCGTTGGTCAAAGAACTGCCGATGGAATATGCTGTTGAAATGAACCGCCTGATCCAGCTTCAAATGGAAGGGTCGGTCGGTTAGCCGCCGGAATGGGATAATAGGAACAAGCATGGCAAACGAAACCCCTGTCATCATCCGGACGCGGCGCGAAGCTGCCCGTCCAAAACAATTCACCTTTACCGCCGATCAGGTTCGTACAGCTGGCCTGGATGCTGGTCTGCAGCAATACCGTCAGCAAGCCTGGCAGGCATTTTCAGCGACCCCGCTGCCCGATACCTCTCAGGAAGCCTGGCGGCGTACCGATTTACGCTCCCTCCCTGTGGAGCGCTTCCATCTCATCCAGCCCGGCAGCCCGGCGCTGCCGCCGGCGCCCAAATCACTGCTCAAACCCCTCGCTGATGATGCCCCCGGCGGTCAAATGATTTTGACCCCCACCGGCGCCCAGGTGACTTTGAACCCCGACCTGGCAGCCCAGGGTGTCATCTTTACTGACCTGCGCACCGCAGAACGGCAGCACCCTGCCCTGTTCAGCCGCCTGATCGGGCAGGTCGTCCGGGCGGACGAAGGCAAATTCAGCGCTCTGGCGGCGGCCCTGGCCCAGACCGGCGTGCTGCTCTATGTGCCGAGTGGTGTTCAGGTTGCCCAGCCTTTGCACAGCATTCTCTGGGCGCCCGGTGTGGATCTGGCACACATCTCACATGTCATCGTCTGGCTGGACGCTGGCGCTTCAGCTACCTTTATTCACGAATCTGCCTCCCCCACCGAGCCCGGCCCGGCGCTGCACGCTGGCATTGTCGAAGTTCAGGTAGGCCCGGGCGCCAACCTGCGCTTTGTTGAGCTGCAATCCTTTGGCGAACACGTGTGGAACTTTACCCATGAGCGTGCCCGCGTGGCACAGGATGGCAATCTGGAATGGATCTTTGGCGCCATTGGCGGTCATCTGACCAAAAACTTCACCGATCTAGATCTGGTTGGCACAGGTGCCACCGGCAAAATGTCTGGCTTCTACTTCACCGAGAACGACCAGCACCTGGATTATGACTCACAGCAGAATCACCTCGTCCCCAACACCACCAGCGACCTGCTCTTCAAGGGCGCTTTGTTGGGCGCCAGTCGTTCTGTCTGGCAGGGCATGATCTATGTTGCACCTGGTGCAGCCAAGACCGACGGCTATCAGAATAACCGCAACCTCATCCTCAGCCGTCAGGCGCGCGCCGATTCAATCCCCGGTCTCGAAATCCTTGCCGATGATGTCCGCTGCACCCATGGTGCCACCGTCGGCAAAATTGACCCCGATCAGATCTTCTATTTGCAGGCCCGCGGCGTTCCCCGCCGCGAAGCCGAGCGTTTGATTGTGGAAGGCTTCTTTGATCCCATCATGCAGCGCATCCCCTTTGAAGGTGTGCGGGTCCGCTTCCAGGAATCCATCCACAATAAAATGAATGCCTATGCCGGGGTGTAGTCAGGTCATTTTTATGCTACAATCAGGCGGCAGTTTTTGAAACAGGAGAAAGTCCATATGGCATCTGTACCTTTTATGCGTCCACCCGATCCGCAGTATCATTATGAAGTAGGGGACACGGTCGAAGTTTTTTGTGATCATGATAAAAGCGGCGAACGCATCCGCGGCTGGTTGCGCGGTATCGTCGTTCAGGTGGATGCGAAGATGGTCGCAGTGCAGTTCCGCTGTGATGTCTTCCTGACTGATGGCTGGATGGTGCCCGATCATATCCTCTGGTACCCCCAGGATTCGGCCCACATCCGCCCGCCGCAGCGCCGCCCCAAGTCTGACCTGCCCCGGGCTGAGTAACCTCAGGAAAAATCATGGCAGCCCTCGATATCACCCGCATTCGTGCGGATTTCCCCATCCTCCAGCGTGAGATTCGCCCCGGCGTCTCGCTGGTCTATCTTGATTCCACCGCCACCGCCCAGAAACCTCAGCAGGTTCTGGATGCGATGGATGCTTACTATCGTCAATCCAATGCCAACATTCATCGCGGGGTCCATACCCTTGCCGAAGAAGCCACTGCCCTCTACGAAGACGCCCGCGTCAAAATTGCCCGCTTCATTGGCGCCACCAGCCCCTCTGAGGTTGTCTATACCCGCAACGCCACCGAATCAATCAATCTGGTGGCCTTCACCTGGGGCCGCGCCAACCTCTCCGCCGGTGATGTCATCATCCTGACCGAGATGGAACACCATTCCAATCTCGTCCCCTGGCAGATGCTCGCCGCCGAGCGCAATTTGCGTCTGGAATTTATCCCCGTCACAGAAGACGGCCTGCTCGACATGGCGGAATATCAACGCCTGCTCGAGCTGCGCCCTCGTCTGGTTGCCTTTACCCAGATGTCCAATGTCCTGGGCACCATCACGCCTGCCAAAGAGATCATCGCCCTGGCCCATCACGCCGGCGCTCTGACCCTGGTGGACGGCGCCCAGTCTGTGCCCCATCTGCCGGTTAACGTAACCGATCTCGATGCCGACTTCCTCGCCTTTTCGGCCCATAAAATGTGCGGCCCCATGGGAATTGGCATTTTGTACGGCAAGCGTGCCCTGCTTCAAGCTATGCCGCCCTTCCTTGGCGGCGGCGATATGATCAAAAAAGTCCACCTGCGCAGCTTCACCACCAACGACATCCCCTATAAATTTGAGGCTGGCACCCCTGCCGTAGCCGAGGTGGTGGGTTTTGGCGCTGCCGTGGATTATCTCTCGGCCATCGGCATGTCTGCCATCGAAGCCTACGAGCAGGAAATCATTGCCGATGCTCTGGCGCAATTGAAAGCTGTTCCTGGCCTGCGCGTCATTGGCCCTGCAGCTTCCCAGAAGGGCGGGGTGGCTTCCTTTACCCTTGAAGGCATTCACCCCCACGATGTGGCCCAGGTTCTGGATTCCGAAGGCGTGGCGGTCCGCGCCGGCCATCACTGCGCCATGCCCCTCCACGAAAAATTAAACCTCCCGGCCACAACCCGCGCCAGTTTCTACCTCTACTCCACCCATCAAGAGGTCGAACGCCTGATCGCCGGGATAAAGAAAGTCCAAAAACTCTTTAGTTGAGGCTCCGATGGACGATTTATATCGCGAAGTCATTGTTGAACATTACAAGAACCCCGGTTACCGGGGCAAGCTTGACCCGCACGACATCTCTTTTGAGGATGAGAACCCGCTCTGCGGCGACCACCTCCGCATTGACCTGCGCGTGGATGCCGCCGGTGTGGTCACCGAGGCGGCTTTCAGCGGGCATGGCTGCGCCATCTCGCAGGCCTCTGCCGATCTCCTCCTCGAATCCATCATCGGCAAAACCCTCGATGCCGTCCGCCAGTTGACCAAAGATGATCTGCTCGAACTCCTCGGCATTGAGCTTGGCCCGGTGCGCCTCAAATGCGCCTTGCTCTCGCTCAAGGTCCTCAAAGCCGGCGTTTATGGCCTGGGTGAAGCCCCCGACAGCCTGGTGGAAGATTAGCCATGACCGATACCCCGCAGTTTGTCCGCGTGCTGCCGCTCGCTGAATTACCCCTCGGTGAGCGGATTTTTGTGGAAATTGATGACCAGCCCATTGTCATTCTGAATGTGAGCGGCAAAGTGTATGCCATCGGCGACCTTTGCACGCACGATCACGGCCCCCTGGGTGATGGTGAACTGGAGGGACACGAAATCATCTGCCCGCGCCACGGCGCCCGCTTTGATGTTCGCACTGGGCAGGCCACTCGCCTGCCTGCAGTCGAGCCCACGCTCTGGTACCCTGTGCGCATTGTGGATGATTGGATTGAAATTGGTTTGCCGGAGTAATTTATGATCCTCGATGACCTTGCCGCCATGCGCGCCCTCGACCCCGAAGACATGCTGTCTTACATTCGCCGCCTGCCCGCCGATTTACTTGCCGCCTGGCAGTTGGGCCTCTCGCAGCCGCTCCCGCAGCTTCCGCGCGTCCGTCAGGTGGTGATTGCTGGCATGGGGGGCTCGGCCATCGGCGCCGATCTGCTGGCTGCCTACCTGGCCCCGTCCTGCCCCGTTCCGCTAATTGTGCACCGTGATTATGGTCTGCCTGGCTGGGCGCAGGGCCCCGAGACACTGGTCATCGCCTCCTCACATTCGGGCAACACTGAAGAGACCCTCTCCAGCTTTGCCCTGGCCGGTGAGCGCGGCTGCACCCGGCTGGCAGTCTGCACGGGTGGACAGCTCGCTGCCCAGGCCCAGTCCGCCGGTGCGCCCTGCTGGATTTTTGAACACCACGGCCAGCCCCGCACCGCAGTCGCCTATTCCTTTGCCCTGCTCCTGGCGGCCTTCTACCGTCTGAACCTGATCCCCAACCCGCAAGCCGAGTTGGAGTCGGTTGCCGCGCTCCTGCGCCAGCAGGAAATTGCCTTTCAACCCGAGACACCTGTCTGTCAAAACCCGGCCAAGCGCCTTGCCGGCCAGTTGGTGGATCGCTGGGTGGTCGTCCTGGCTTCGGATCATCTTGCCCCTGTTGCCCGCCGCTGGAAAGGCCAAATCAGCGAGCTGGCCAAGGCCTGGGCGCAGTTTGAATTCCTCCCTGAAGCCGATCATAACTCGCTGGCAGGCATTCTGAACCCCGAAACCGCCTTAGAAAAAACCTTTGTGCTGTTCCTGCGCGCCCCATCCGATCACCCCCGCAATCGTCTGCGCTCAAATTTCACCCGCCAGACCATGCTCATCCAGGCACTGGGCACCGATACTGTGGACGCTCTCGGCGATACGCCCCTGGCTCACATCTGGACGGCCCTGCAGTACGGCGATTACGTCTCCTACTATCTGGCAATGGCCTACGGCGTGGACCCCACTCCCGTTGAGGCGCTCCAGGCTCTCAAAAATAACCTGAATGCGGTAAAATAAGCGTTTCGGTTCTTCCCCATCCGGGGAGAAAGGAGCGCCCCCATGCCATATTTTTGGACGCTGGTTCGCACGTCTGCGCGCCAGCAGATGACCTATCGCATGGCCATGTGGGCCGGGCTGGCAACCAACCTGTTCTTTGGGCTGCTGCGCGCGGCTGTGCTGCTTGCCCTCTATAATGGTCAGCCCGTCGTCAACGGCCTCACCATGGACGGCGCCCTCACCTACGTCGCTTTTTCCCAGGCACTGATCGCTTTCCTGACCGTCTTTGGCTCCTTTGATATCATGCGCACCGTTTATGACGGTTCCATCTCTGGCGACCTGCTGCGCCCGGCCAACTTTTTCTTTTACTGGATGGGCCGCGAAGCCGGTCGCGCCGTGGTCAATCTGTTCTGGCGCGGCCTGGTTTTTATTGGCCTGTTTGCGCTTTTTTATCCCATTCGGACGCCCGCCAGCTTCACACAGTGGCTCCTGCTGACCCTCAGCCTGCTGCTCAGTTGGCTGCTGAACTTCACCTGGATTTTCCTCACAAACTTGCTGGCCTTCTGGACGCCCGATGCCCAGGGTATCTTACGCTGGCTTTTTGGCCTGGCCCAGCTGCTCTCTGGCTGGATGGTTCCCCTGCGCCTGATGCCAGACTGGTTCAGCCGCTTTTGCACCTTCACGCCCTTCCCCGGCATGTTCAACACCTCGCTGGAGGTCTATCTGGGTTTGCTGCCGGGCCCGGCTGTCTGGCAGGCGCTGGGCTTGCAGCTTGCCTGGTTGATCCTCTTCGTTATTCTGGCCCAGTTGATCTATCGCGCCGGTATTCGCCGGCTGGTGATTCAGGGAGGCTGAGAGCATGTACACCTTCTCCATCTATCTGCGCCTGCTGCGCGCCCAGCTTCGCTCCCAGTTCCAGTACCGTGCCTCCTTCTGGCTGGATGTCTTCACCACGGCAGTATTTTCCGGCGTCTATTTCCTTTCCTTTGCGCTGCTGCTGGAACGGTTTGGGCAAATTGACGGCTGGCGGCTCGGCGAGATTGCTTTTCTGGCCGGCATGACCGAGCTGACCTTCGCCCTGATGGACCTCATCTTCAGCGGTTTTGACCCCGATTTCTTTGCCCCCAATGTTCAAATGGGCCGATTGGATCAAATCTTCCTCCGCCCCGTCAGTATCACTGTTCAATTGCTCGGCTCCCGGCTGGTTTTGCGCCGCCTGGGCCGCGCCCTCGAGGGGTTGGTAATCCTGCTCTTTGGCATCTTCGCCTCCGGCATGCACTGGACGCTTGCCAAGGTTCTCTATCTTCCCATCCTCATGGTCAGCCAGATCTTTTGCATGGGCGCGCTGTTTATTGCCGGTTCCACCATCACCTTTTGGACCGTCCAGCGCGTTGAAGCCGTCAACATTGTCACCTACGGCGGGGTGGAGATGATGAGCTACCCCATGAGCATCTACCCCGCCTGGATCAGGCGCTTCTTCACTTACGTCCTGCCCTTTATCTTTATGAATTATTACCCCGCCTTGTTTTTCCTGGATAAACCCGATCCATTGAATATGCCTGCTTTTGCGCCGTTTCTGGCGCCCTTTGTTGCCGCCATTCTGTTCTGGCTGGCGCTCCGTTTCTGGCGGTTTGGCCTCAATCACTATCAAAGCACCGGGAGTTAGGTATGATGACCGAGCCCATTATTCGTGTAGCCAATTTAGCCAAGCTCTTCAAAGTCCCCATCCGTGAAAAACGCGGCCTGGCTGCCGTCCGCAGCTTTTTCTACCGCCGTTTTCGCACCGTCCGCGCCGTGGATGATGTCTCCTTTTCCCTCGAGCCCGGTGAACTGGTCGGCTATCTGGGCCCCAACGGGGCGGGCAAGTCCACCACCATCAAAATGCTCACTGGCTTGCTGGTGCCCACCAGCGGCCAACTGACCGTGGCTGGCTTCACGCCCTGGAAACAGCGCTCCGCCTATGTCGCCAACCTCGGAGCGGTTTTCGGTCAGCGCGTCACGCTCTGGTGGGATTTGCCCGTGATCGATTCCTACGAGTTGATCCGCGCCATGTACCGCATTCCCGCCGACCGCTACAATCAAAACCTCAAAACCTTCCGGGATCTGCTGGAGCTGGATGAATTCATCCAGTCACCGGTTCGCTCGCTGTCGCTGGGCCAGCGCATGCGCGCTGAGCTTTGCGCCGCCCTGCTTCATGATCCTCGCCTGGTCTTCCTCGATGAACCCACCATCGGCCTCGATGTGGTGGCTAAAGAGCGCATCCGCCAGTTCATCCAGCACATTCACCGCCAGCGTGGCGCCACCATCATCCTCACCACCCACGACCTCGCCGATGTCGAGCGGCTTTGCAGCCGTGTGATCATCCTGGACGTGGGCCGCATCCTCTACGATGGCGAATTGAGCCGCCTGGTCCAGCGTTTTGAAGGCGCCCATGAGCTGCGTATTTCGGCTGCCGAAGACGGCCCCGCGCTGGTGCTGCCCGGCTTACCGCCGCCCCGCCGTGATGGCCGCTTCTTGATCTACTCGTTTGACCCCCGCCAGACCCCCGTAGCCGCGCTCTTGCAGCAGCTCAACAGCCATGTCACCGTCGCCGACCTCGAAGTTCACCGCCCTCCGCTCGAAGACACCATCCGCCGCATCTACGAACAGCGCCTGCTCCTGGATGACGGATCTCACCCAGATTCCCCCGCTGGCGTCGAAAAGCGGTAAAATTAAGTGGCATCACTTCTGCATCTGAGGACTGTTCATGAAAATTACTGAGACGCAAAAAAGCATTGCCCAGGACGGCCTCCTGGTCGTCTTAGCCATGCTGCTGCTGGTATTGTTCACCGAGCTGCTGGTTCACCCCATCATAAAGCAGTTCGGCACCTCCGGCTTGCTGGTTTACACCCTGGGCCTGCTGGCCCTCGGCATGTATTTTCTGGACCGCACCATCTCCCCTTCAATTCCTGAATGTCAGCGTGCCTGGCATGGCATGGTCGGCGGCCTGCTGACCTGGTCTTTCATCTGGCTCAATGATCAAACATCCCAGATCCTCATCAGCCAATCCGCCGCCCTCTGGATGTTGACCTTCTCCCTGGTCGTGGCGGCCCTCTGGCGGCGTGTGCTCCCCATTGGCGTGCGCTTCTTTTTCCTCGTCTTCACCATGAACTGGGGCGCCCGGATGCTCCTCCAGGCTGAAAGCATCCTGGGGCAGTTCTGGCCGGTTTTTCAGCAGATTTACGATTTCACCGGCTATATTGCCATCTTCTTTGCCGTCATTGGCCTGCTCTGGATCATCTTCCGCGCCCGCCAGCGCATCATGCGCATGTGGATTGGAGTCTGGGTCTGGTTCGCTGTCCTGGTTGCATTGCTGGCCTTCTGGCAGCCCCTGCTCTAAATCACTTCTCCACCAACATCTCTTGATACAGCCGGATCACCTGCTCCCCAATCACGGGCCAGGCATAATCCCGCGCCGCGGCGCTGGCCTGCTGCCCCATTTTTCGCCGCAGCTGCGGGTCTTGAATCAATGCCCCCAGCCGGTCAGCCAGTGCCTCCGGGTTGCCATCGGGCACCACATACCCCGTCACCCCATCCTGCACCAGGTAAGCCAGCCCACCCACCTGTGAGGCCACCACCGGCGTCCCGCAGGCCATCGCTTCCAGCGCCACCATGCCAAATGATTCGTAGTGCGAAGGCATCACCAGCACCTGCGCCGCAGAATAATAATAGGGCAGCGTATCTTGTCCCCGTTTGCCCAAAAACAACACAATCTCACTGATCCCCAGCTCGCGCGCCAGCGCCTGCAGCCGGGCCATCTCTGCATTCATATGCTCCGCCGAGGCATCCGGCTCCCCACCGATGATCGCCAGGTAATGCGGGCAGTCGGTCAAAATGCCCTTATTCCACATGATCGCAATCGCCCGCAGCAAGGTTTCCAGTCCCTTCAGCGGCTCAATCCGGCCTACAAACAGCGTCATGCACTTTGCCTGCGGAATGCCAATCACCGCCCGGGCCTCATCGCACGGAATCGGGTAAAACCGCCCCAGGTCCACCCCTGGCGGAATCACCGTCAACTTGCGGGAATTGGCTCGATACAAAAACTCAAGCTGCGAGCGTTCGGCCGGGGTCGCCACAATAATCCGATCCGCCTCTTTGATAATCCGCTGCTCGCCCTTCAGGCGGTAATCGCCCTCGCGCTCGCTGTCATCCCGCGCCACCCGGTTTTTCATCAACACCAGCGTATGGAACATATTGACCAGTGGCACGCCCCAGGTTTGCTTCAGCTTCAACCCCGCAATCCCGCTCATCCAGTAATGGCTGTGAATCAAATCATAGCGAATATTTTTCTCCGCTGCAAACTGGGCAATCCCGGCGGCAAAATCATCCAGGTACTGCGCCAGCTCTGGCTTGGGCCGCGGCTGCTCGGGCCCGGCCGGAATATGCACCACCCGGTTCCCGTACCCCAGATCATGCAGCACATGCGGCACATGCTCATCCTGCGAGCGGGTAAAGACATCCACATGCACCCCAAACTGCCCCAACTGCCGGGTCAGCTCGCGCACATACACATTCATCCCGCCGGTATCTTTGCCCCCCAGCGTTGCCAGTGGGCAGGTGTGATAAGAGAGCATCGCAATGTTGAGCATCATCTTCCCTTGTCGGTTTCTAAAATCTACTGGTATAATCGAGGCCACGCCACCGTAGCTCAGCTGGCAGAGCAGACGTTTCGTAAACGCCAGGTCATGGGTCCGAATCCCATCGGTGGCTCAGGCTTGTAGGCAAAACCTATCTAATCCTATCCCAACTGCTGCGCCATTGTCAATGCATTTGGGAATGGTTTGACAAATCCCACCGCCCAGTCTACAATCAACCCATCCCAAATTCAGGGTGGTTTGATGAAATGTCCCCAGTCCCCTACACCTACGATTCTGCCGACCACGTACCCCTTCCCCCGCCAAAAGACCGAATCACTCTCCGGCCAAAAGTGCTATACTGAAAATGCCTTAAATCACAGGCCGTGTCATTTCCGGTGTTCGTAAAGTGAATCCAGCAAAGCTTCACCCCCTCAACCAGTCAGGATCGCTTGAGCAGCGGGTTTGAAAGGAGTGAAGCATGGGATCCGAAAATCAAGACCTCGAAATCATCACCGCCTTCCAGAAACGCCGGCGGAACCGCCTGCTCAGAATCGGTGCAGTTCTGGCCGCACTGGTGCTCTCATATTTTGTTTGCCTTTACACTTACGCAGTGGTCAGAATAACCCAGGCCAGGCATCAGGGCGTCTATCCAACCGCCGAAGCCGCCGCCATCGCCACCTACAGCCAGGGCTTTGGGGGCGCAGAGGTCAAAAGCATTGATGTTATCAACTGCGGCCCAAACGAACCGAGCGGCCGGCCGGCCTTCATCTGGTTTTGCACCGCCCTGGTAACCATGGATCAAGCCCCGAGCGGCTATGAGCGATCAACCTTCTTAAACGGGAGTTTTTTCATTCAGCTTCAAGATGGCTGGGTCTTCATGCCCGAACAGGCCTTCCCCGAACTGGTGGGGCATGCCATGTCGTTCTATCATCTGGAGGGCGTTCCCTAGCCGCTCAAGACCCAGAATCCAGGTGTGATACAATCAGGCTTCACCTCATTACAGACCCTTACACAGGCAGTCATCACCTTGGCCCCGCTCACACCCATTCCTGTCGAACAATTGATCGCCCGTCCGGTTGCCCTGTGGGCCCCAAACTGGCTGCTGCTCACCAGCGGCGATTTTGCCGTCGGGCATTACAACACCATGACCGTTGCCTGGGGCACCCTCGGCATGATGTGGAATCTACCCGTCGCCCAGGTGGTGGTCCGTCCAGTGCGCTACACCTACGAATTCATGGAGCAGTACCCCACCTTCACCCTCACCGCCTTCCCCGGCAAATACCGCAAGGCGCTCACCCTGCTGGGCGCCCGGTCTGGCCGCGGTTTTGATAAAATTGCCGCCGCTGGCCTCACCCCCATCGCCGCCTCGCAGGCAGCCGCCCCGTCCTTTGCCGAAGCCACCCTGCTCATCGAATGTCGCAAAATCTACTCACAAGATTTTGACCCCGCCCGCTTCCTGGATGCCCGCATCCCGCACCAGTATCCCCAGAAGGACTATCACCGGGTCTATTACGGCGAAATTCTCGCCGTCTGCGGCACAGAGCAGTATCTCGCCCCGTAAAATTCCCCGCCATCCTGCCCGCGCCCGCCAGGCCAGATTGTAAAAAATCCGCGCACTTCCTCGAAAAACGCAGTATTTGCATTATGATTACACCTTGCGTTTAATCCTCGTCACCTGCCAGGTAGCCGCCCCAATGACAACTGAAACCGTTCAAAAAACCAAACTATTAACCCCGCTCTTGCTCCTGTTTATGGTCACCATGATCCTGGCGAACCTGGGCGGCAGCATGTATGGCCCGCTGGAAGCCCTTTACCTCAAAGACCTGGGCGCTGGCATCGGGCAAATTGGCCTCTTCTACACCCTCTCGCAGATCATCCCGCTGGCCCTCCAGATCCTGGGCGGCTGGATTTCAGATTCCCTGGGCCGTCTGCGGGCCATTGCCATTGGCAGTGTGGTGGGCGTTTTGGTCTATATTCCCCTGCTCCTCGCCACCCGCTGGGAATGGGTGCTGGTGGCTTCCGCCTTCAGCGCCGTCACCCGCTCGCTCATCGGTCCCAGTTTTGATGCCTTCATTGCCGACCATTCTGCCCCCGAGAACCGCGCCCGCCTCTTCGGCATCACCCAGACCTTGTTCGGCATCGTCTCCGTAGTCGGTCCCATTGCCGGCGGCTATCTGGTCGAATGGATCAATTTCAAAGGCATGTTGGCTGTAGCCGCCGCGCTCTACCTCATCGCCACATTCATGCGCATTGGCATGGCCCGCGAAGCCGCCCGCGGTCACGAGGCCAACCCCGCCGCGCTGACCTTTAGCAGCCTCAAAACCAACCTGGGTGCCATGGTTGTCCTGATTCTGGCTGGCGGCCTGTTCACCTGGATTCTCATTACCGATGGCGTGCGGGATATTTTCTTTGGCATGTCCATGAGCTTCCTCTCCGTCTATATGCAGGATATCGCCAGCCTCACCATCAGTCAAATTGGATTCATGAACAGCATTTTTGGCCTCGCCATGATGGCCGTCATGATCCCCGCCGGCTGGCTGGCCGATAAAGTTGGCGAGCGCGTCAACATTGCCATCTCGTTCCTGCTGCTGGCCTTCTCCATCGGCATGATCGCGCTCATCCCGCCCCAGAGCCCGGCCTGGGTCTATGCCATCGGCTGGACCATTGCCGGCATCGGCAGCGGCCTGGGCACCCCCGCGTATCAATCCCTGATCAGCAAGGCCGTTCCCCAGCGGCTGCGCGGCGTGGCTTTTGGCCTCTTCAGCACCAGCCTGGGCCTGGTCTCCCTGCCTGCCCCCATGATCGGCGGCTACCTCTGGGAACACGTCAGCCCGCAGTTCCCCTTCTTGCTAACGGCTGGCATCTCCTTGCTGTCCATCATCCCTGTCTGGCTCAAATTCAAAACCAGCGGCGACGTGAATGTGGACCCGCCCAAACCGGCTTAACTTCGGCAGCCCAAAACAACACCGTCTGGGTTGCCCCCAGCCCCGGTAACCCGTCTCAATTCATAAATCCAACCGCATCTCGCGGGTCACCACCTCAAAGCCCAGCTTCTCATACACCGGGCGCCCCGCATCGCTCGCGTGCAGACAGGCCCGCCGAATCCCCTTTGCGCGCAGGTAATCCAGAATGGCCTGCATCAGCGCCGTGGCCACGCCCCTGCGCCGCCAATCGGGGTGGGTGAAGACGCTTAAAATATAGCCTTCCAACCCCTTCGGATTTTTCAGCGCCGGCGGCTTGCGGCGCACAATCACCCCGGCAATCCCAATCACCTGCCCATCAGCTTCAGCCAACCAACCCAAAAACTCACCAGTGGGCATTGTTTCCGCCAGATAGGCCTCTGTCGGCTGCCGCAGCACCTCAATTTCCTCTGGCGTGCCCCGCCCCATATTGATCAACATCTGCAAGCGATACTCCGCCAGGGCGGCAATATCCTCAAGCAGCGCTTGGCGAACCTGAAAATTTGGGTTGGTCATACGGCTCCTTGCTGCGCATCTCAGAATTAAGTACCGGCGTTGATTTTACCGCGTATTTTGGTGTTTGCAGGGCTTCGTTTCGGTCTTGCCCATTTAATTTTAACCCTATGCATCAGCAACTTATTGTGTATAATGAAATCAGCAGGTCAGGCGCTGACCTGCCCCATACAAAGGAGGATTCTATGGCCTATACCTATAAAAACGCAAAGGGCGTTAGCTATATTCTGCACAGCAAAGAACGCGTCACCTCAACCGGGAAGAAAGCAGTTCTGTATTTCTTCTCCAAAGAGCAGAAAGCCGGCGCGCTGGATGCCGTTCCCGCTGGCTATGTGGTTACTGAAACCGCCAATGGCCTGCCCGTGCTGAAGAAGAAATAACCCCTCCAAGTTAACGATGCCCCTGGCCTTGATGGTCAGGGGCGTTTGTTTTAAGTGCCTTGCAGTTAGCCCACCAGGTAATCTCCTGTCAAGATTTGCTGAACCAGTTCTTCCAAATCTTTTGCCGCGCTGACCTCGGGCGGCGCACAGCGCGCCAAAATCTCGTCTGCTGCCCGGCTCTGATCGTCCTCACAGACCGGATGATGCCTTACCGCCTTCGCCAGTTCAGCGGCTTTGTTGGTCTGGTCGTTTTTCTCCAGCCACTGCGCCAGCGCCAGCGCCGCCAGCAAAACCTTCGCCGCCAGTTGGCTGGTCTGGGCATAGCGCAGCCCATCCATCAGCAGCCCGCGGGCAGACCGCATCTGCCCCAATTGCGTTTGGGCTTGCCCCAGGTTAATCAGGCAGGTGGTAATGCTCCAGGTATCCTGCGTCTGGCGGGCAAGCGCCAATCCCTGCTGATAAAATGCCTCAGCCTGAGAAACATTCCCACTGGCCGCCGCCGCCTCACCCAGATTGCTGAGCGCAATGGCCTGCCCATCCCGGTCGCCAATTTTTGTACAAATGGCCAGGCTTTCTTCATATAAACTAATCGCCGCGGCATAATCCCCCCGGTAGTGATGCACCGTACCCAGATTGTTATACTGCATGGCCAGATTATATTGATCCCCCAGCCGCCGGGCGATCTCGTGGCATTCTGTATAGAGCTGCGCTGCCCGCTCAAAATCTCCCTTTGAACAGGCTGTATCCGCCAGCATGTTGAGCGGCGGCATCAGCAGGCGCGGGTTTTGCAGCTGCCGGGCAATTTGCACACTCGCTCCAAACAACTCTGCGGCCGACTGCCAATCTCCCTGTGCATTCTGACTTACACCCAGCATGTACAGCGCTCGGGCAATCCCCGGTTGATAGTCAATTTTTCGTGATATTTCCAGCGCTTGCCGGGCCAGTTCGCCGGCTTCTGCCTGTGACTTCCGTTTACGAATCAGGTTCGCCAGCCAAACCATACAGATAGCCTGTTCATCGGGTTGGTCTGTGTCGGCCAGTTGGCGCAGGGCAGCTGTCAGGGTGACGATCGCCTCGTCATTTTGTGAAAGCCGGGACTGCATAATTCCCAATCGCGCCAACATCCGTCCGTACAGCGGCGCCGCCTGAGGTTCGCCTTCCAATTGCTTCAGCGCGCGCCCCAATAAGGCCGCTCCATCCTGATATCGGCTGCGAAAGTCGTAGAACAGGTAAAGCCCCTGCAGATATTGGTCAAGCCGGGCCAATTGCCGGTTTGCAATCGCGTTTTCCCATCCCACCACAATATTTTCGTGGTTGGTCGCAATGGCATTCAAGGCCTCGCCCTGATCCAGGGTCTCAAGCTGCTCCGTCCTTTGATGGACATATTCCGCAAAAAATAGACTGTGACGATTGCAAACTTCCCGGCCGCTTTGTTCATCCATCACGCGCTGTTCAGCCGCATATTGCCGCACCGATTCGTGCATCCCCCAGCGCCCGCGTTCATCCCGCCGCAGCAGCAGGTGATCATGCAGCCGGGCTAAAACATCCGGCAAGATCTCCGCCACAGCCTGCCCGGCTTCCGTTTCAAACCCGCCGCGAAACACGCTCAACCGGGCCAGCCCGGTCTGTTCTTCCGGGTCCAGCAGCATCCAGGAATAGTTCAGCGTAGCCCGCAGGCTGCGATGCCGTGCCGGCACATTTACCAGGCTCGTCGCCAGCACATCAATATTTTGCCGGAGCTCTGCCGCAATCTCCCCCAGTCCGCGTGCCCGATGGGCCGAGGCCGCCAGCTCCAGACTCAGCGGCGACCCTTCAACCAGCTGGCAAATTTCAATTAACGCCTCGAAGTCTGCCGGGGTCAGCGCTGCACGCTGCTGGGTGCGCTCCAGGGTCTGCATAAACAACTGGATTGCACTGTAATCTTCAAGGGGCTGCCGGGGGGTACCATCCGGGTACGCCAATCCATCCACCCGATAGACCCATTCTTCCTGTAAATTCAAGCGTGTTCTGGATGTTGCCAGAATTTTCACGCCGGGCGCGGCTGCCAGTAGTGCACTCAGGCAGTCAATCCCGTCGGTCAGATGCTCCAGGTTATCCAGCATCAGCAAAATAGTTTGCCCGCTCAAGGCCTGGATTAACCGCGTGCGGGGATATTCGCGCTCAGAGCCGGGCAGCCCCAACCCTTCGGCAATCGCTGCCGGAATCTGTTCGCAGTGGCTGACCCCGCTGAGCGGAATGAAGAATACACCCCGGGTATGTAATCCCGCCTGTTCGCGGGCTGCCTCCAGCGCCAGCCGGGTTTTTCCAATCCCACCCGGTCCCAGCAGCGTGATCAGGCGGCAGTCCGGCTTTGCCAGCCGGTCTGCCAGTTCATCCAGTTCGTTTTGTCGCCCGGTAAACGGCGTCAATCCTCCCGGCAGGTTGTGCTGTCCGGTGGGGTAGCGTGGTTCCGGCGGCTTGTTCTGCCCTGCCCCCTGCCGGATTCTCTCAAACAATGCCTGGGTTTCTGCCGATGGTTCCAGTCCCAGCTCGTTTTTCAAATATCGCCGGCAGGCTGCATACTGTGCCTGTACCGCGCTCCATTGTCCTTCGAGTGCCAGCAGCCGCATCACCTCACCGTGGGCGGTCTCATCCCAGGGTGCCAGTTCAAGCAGTCGGGTAGCCATCTCCCGTGCCTGTGAATATTCCCCCCGGCGTTCATGATATTCCACCAGTGCATCCATTGCTTCCACGGCCTGCCGGTTCAGCGCCTCGCGCGTCAGCATGGCCCATTCCTCAAAACCAGAGCTGTCTCCCAGTGAAAAATGCGCCAGGAATGGCCAGCGGTAATAACTTAAGGCCCGGCGCAGCCGGCGCAAATTGAGTCCCGCCAGACCAGCGTTTCGCTTGTGAAACTGCTGCGCCGCCGCGCACGCCTCTGTAAAAGCCAGCACATCTACCCAGGTCTCTGCCGCCGGGTTCCAGGCAACCATATCCTCCTGAAATAACAAGAAAGGCGTTCCCAGTTCACCGGTGCCATCCCCGCCCAGGGCTTTCCGCAGGGTGGAAAGCGCCTGCCGCAGGTTGTGCAGCGCTGCCTCCGGCGCTTGATCTGGCCACAGCAGTTCTGCCAGCGCCTCGCGGGGGTGGGGATGGGCGCGCTCAATTAACAGGTAGGTCAGCAGTGCTCGAACTTTGTCAGTCCGCAGCCCTGTAACAGGCTGACCATCCAGTTTGATTTCCAATACCCCGAAAAGCTGAGCCGTAAGTTTCACAGTGTGGGAACCTTGAATAATTATACCTGATGCTGAATTTTTGACGATTTGTTGACGGTCAACGGGTATCCTGTAATCAGCGTCTTGCTATTCCTTGTATTTTATTCAGGAGAAGAACCGTGAAAATCAAACCCTTAATCTTTGTCCTTGTCTTATCGCTCGCGCTTACAGCCCTGGCTGTGCCCACCCAGCCGGTCCGCGCGGCAGCAACGTTTGTAGTAGATACCCAAAATGATACCAATGATGCCAATCCCGGCAACTGCGTTTGTGCCGACAGCAGCGGCAACTGCAGTCTGCCTGCTGCCATTCAGGAGTCCAATGCCTGCCCGGACGCCGATACCATTCGCCTCTCTCATGTGGCCTATCAGCTTGAAGACCGCGTCTTCGAAATCACTGAGGAGTTGTACATTTACAATCCCTTTGATACTTTTATCACGATTTCCAATGGCTCAGTCTTTCGTCTCTTTGTAGTCAATACCGGCGTAAAGCTCACCCTGGATACGGTCAAAATAAACTACTCTGGCGGCATCGAGAGCAACGGACAGCTCTGGCTCTACGATTGCTCGCTGGAAGATAACCAGCCCGATACTGGTGAAGATGGCGGCGCAATTTGGTCCGGCTCTTCCAGCGGGTACCTCTATATTGACCACTCCTGGATTACCAACAACGATGCTGGCACCGGCGGCGATGGCGGTGGTATTTATAGCAACTCTCCAACCGTGATTTTTGACGCCTTCATCACAGGGAATAATGCCGTCAACGGCGGCGGCATTTATCTGGCGGGCGGCTCTCAGTCTTTGATCTACGAATCCAAAATCAGCACGAACACCGCTACCGGCAGCGGGGGCGGCGTGTATGTGGTTGCCGGGGGGTACGGCGCCTCTCATTCCATCTCCGGAAGCCACATCGCTGAAAATAATGCCCAAAACGGCGGCGGTCTTTTCGCCACAGATACAGATATTTACCTGACCAACACCAGCCTGATCGCTAACCACGCCACCAGTAACGGCGGTGGCCTGTTAATCAGCACCCAGGGCACCTATCCCAAGGCTTATCTGATCAATGTCACCGTGGGCGCCAATGCCGCTGAAAACCACGGCGGCGGCCTCTATTTCGGCGCCGACACCCGCGGTGACTTATCCAATGTGACCATAACCCAGAACACCGCCGACTGGAGCATTACCGGTGTAGGCGATGGCAGCGGTGATGGTGGCGGCATTGCAAGCGCCAGCCAGCATCTGGTTGTGCTGCGCAATAGTCTTGTGGCAGAAAACAGCGATCGCTCGCTGGTTGCTCCGCCCGCTTACGGCGATCCCGACTGTGATGGCTCATTTGAGTCAGATGGCTACAATCTGATTGGCAACAAAACCTGCACCATTACGGCGCAAACTGGCGACCAGTTCGGCAACCGCTTCTCGCTCGTTGACCCCTTGCTGGGCGACCGCGTTGATAATGCCACCCCCAACTACACTTCATACTACCCCATCCTGGAATCCAGCCCGCTCATTGACCGGGGCAATCCCTCCGGATGCGTCAATTCTGATGATGAGCTTATCACTGAAGATCAATTGGAACGCGCACGCCCTCAGGGCATGCACTGCGACATTGGTGCCTACGAATCATCGTTCAGCCTCACCGGCATCTATCTCCCGCTTGTGCTGCGCTAATTACCACTAACCCATCCGGTCAAGGGGATGCTCGTGAAATCACCAGCCTACTACTCCTTTATGCTCCGCATTTGGTCCAGTACCGAGGCCAGTTGTCAGGTCTGGCGCGCCTCTCTGGAGGATCCACTGACCCGGCAGGTGATGGGTTTCGGCAGTATTGAAGCTTTGACCGAATACCTCAAGCAGCAAACCACTGCCCCACCCAATTCACAAGACAGCTCCGACTCTGAGTAATTCCCCCCTCGCCCGGGCCACCTGCCCGGGCGAGATTTTTGCCTGCATCTTTTATCTGTTTTTTATGCGATTAATGGCTGCTCTTCAGCCCCGCATTGAGTATCTGCTGTACCAGCGCCGGTCCTGAGTAAATCAGCCCCGAATAGAGCTGCACCAGCGTTGCTCCGGCATCCAGCCGGGCCTGGGCATCCGCAGGGGTCATTACCCCGCCGCTTGCCACCACAGGCAGCTTGCCATCCAGCAGCTTAACAACCCGCCCCACCATCGCTTGATTGATGGCGCTCAGCGGCTTGCCGCTCAACCCGCCAATTTCACCGGCCATTGGTGATTGCAGTGTAGGCCGGCTGATGGTGGTATTACCGATAATTACCCCATCCATCCGGGTATTGACGATGGCATCCAGCGCCGCGTCCAGTTCCGTCTCGCTCAGATCGGGTGCCAGCTTGACCAGCACCGGGGTTTTACGCCCCAGTTTGGCTGTTTGCGCTTCCCGCGCTGCCTGAATGGCGCTCAGCAGCGGCGTCAGGGCATCCCCGGCTTGCAGCTTGCGCAAATCCGGCGTATTTGGCGAACTGACATTCACCGCCAGGTAGTCGGCCAGGGTCGCAAATTGTTCCACCAGCATCACATAGTCATTTGCCGCTTCTTCCAGTGGCGTGACTTTGTTCTTGCCAATATTCACACCCAGGATCAACCCCTTGGGTCGCTTGAACCTCAACCGCCGGGCCAGAAAATCCGCTCCCCGATTGGGAAATCCCATCCGATTGATCACCGCTTCATCGGGCACCAGTCGGAAGCAGCGCGGCGTGGGGTTTCCCGGCTGGGCTTTGGGCGTCACCGTCCCCACCTCAATATGTCCGAACCCCAGCCCCGCCAGCCCGCGCCAGCCCAGCCCATCTTTATCATACCCGGCTGCCATGCCCAGCGGATTGGGAAAAGTTAACCCAAAGGCCTTCACCTCCGGCCCATTTTGCCGGGCGTGGAACATCGCGCGGATGAGCCAGCGGCCGGGCGCAATCCCGCCGCCCATTTGCAGCATGGCGATTGTCAGATGGTGCGCCTGCTCCGGCTGCAATTTGTAAATCAGGGGCTTGACCAGTTGATACAAATCCATCTATCCATTCTCCTTCAAAAACTGACGCACTGCCTCAATTTGTTCGGCCGGGACGCGCCCATTGCGTTCCCAGGTATCCAACAGCCCGGTCAGCGTCAATACAGTATGGAGCTGATACCCTTCCTTCTCAAGCGCTTCTCTTGCCCCCGACTGCCGATCAATCAACACCACCACATCTTTCACCACCAGCCCGGCGCCCGTCAATTGCTCAATGGCCTCAAATTTACTGCCGCCTGTCGTTGCCAGGTCGTCAATCACCACCGCGGTTTCTCCCGGCGCAAATTGACCCTCAATCTCGGCCAGCGTCCCATAGGTTTTGGCCTCTTTGCGCGGGTAAATCATCGGCCACCCGCTTTGCAGGCTGATGGCTGTACCGATGGGCATGGCAGCATAGGGCAGTGCCGCCAATCGGTCAAAGTGCAGTTTTTCCAGCAGCGGGATGAAGGCTGTGCCAACTTCAGCCAGCAGTGCCGGATGCGATGCCAGCAGCCGCAGGTCAATGTAAATCGGCGAAATCAACCCGGACTTCAGCTTAAAGCTGCCAAACTTGACACATCCTGCCTGAAGCAGCCCTTCCGCCAGCGCCGGCGGAATCTGTTCGCCCAATGCTTCGCGCCCCAGGGTTTGTCGCGCCTGTTGAATATCTTTGAACAGGGCCTTTGCGGCTGCTCTGGGGTCTGCCGCTCGTGAGATTGCTCGCGAAACAGGGATCAGCAATCCCAACCCATCGGCGCGCAGCCCGGCGGTCAGTGCCGCATGCAGGTCGCCGCCCTGGGCGCCTACGCCTGGCGCCAGAATCCAAAGGTCGGGGGCCAGTTTACGAACATCTGCCAGCGCCTGTGGGTGTGTGGCTCCCACAACAACCCCCACATTCTGCCGGTCATTCCACTTTTGAGCCAGCACAGCCACCTGCTCGTACAGATGTCGTGCCTGCCGCGTTCCTATCAGGCGCAGGTCCTGCAGGTCCCCAGCGCCTTGGTTCGAAGTCTTGCATAACAGAAAAACGCCATGCTCCGGCACCTTGATAAACGGCTCAATCGAGTCATATCCCAGGTAGGGGTTGAGTGTGATGGCCTGGGCGCCCAGCGTCTCAAAAGCTGAGCGGGCATAGGCTTCGGCCGTGCTGGCAATATCTCCGCGTTTGGCATCCAAAATCACAGGAATGCCCTCCGGGATGGCTGCGATTACGTCTTGCAGAGCCTGCCAGCCTTCAGCGCCAAAGGCCTCAAAAAAAGCCGCGTTGGGTTTGTAGGCCAGGGCAACCTCCTGTGTGGCTTCAATCAGCCGCAGGCAAAAATCGCGCGCCCCGGCTGCCGTGGGTGTCGCTAAATCGCCGGGATGAGGATCCAGCCCAATGCACAGCAGCGATCCCGTTTCACGGGCGCGCTGATCTAATCTGGTGAAGAAACCCACTGGTGTTTGCATCAGGCTTTCCCCAGAACCATCGCCAGCAGCGCCATGCGGGTGTATAAACCGTATTCCATCTGCCGGAAGTACGCCGCCCGAGAGTCATCGTCCACCTCTTCGCTGATTTCACCCACCCGTGGCAGGGGGTGCATCACAATCATATCTTCCTTTGCGCGCGTCATGGTTTCCAGCGTGATGGTGTACGTCCCCTTGACGGCTTCATAAACCGCCGGGTCGTCAAACCGCTCCTTCTGCACTCGGGTCACATACAGCACATCGCTATCCGCCAGTACCGGGTCCAATTCCCGATACTCTGCCTGAGGCCGCGAAACCTCTTCCATGATCTCCGCCGGCATCCGCAAAATCTCCGGCGACACATAGTTGATCTTCACATCATACAACGAAAGCAGCCGCGCCAGCGAATGGACCGTGCGCCCGTGCTTCAAATCACCCAGCAGCGTAATCGTCAGCCCGTCAATTTTTCCCATTTCCGCCTGGATGGTAAACAGATCCAGCAGCGCCTGGGTAGGATGTTCCCCAATTCCATCGCCGGCATTGATCACGGGCTTCCGGGCATATTTTGCCGCCAGCGCCGCCGAACCCACTTCTGGGTGCCGCAGCACAATCACATCGGCATAGGCTTCCAGCGTGCGCACCGTGTCTGGCAGCGACTCGCCTTTTGAAACCGACGAATACCGCACCTCGTTGATCGGAATAACACTCCCCCCCAGCCGTTCCATCGCCGCTGTGAACGAAGACGATGTGCGGGTGGAGGGCTCATAGAATAAACTGGCTAAAATCTTGCCTTTCAGTAGATCAAACGTACCCACCCGCATCACCATTTCCTGCATTTCGTGGGCCACAGCAAAGACATATTCCAGGTCTTGCCGTTCAAACTGTTTGACGGAAATGATATCGCTGCCATAATACGGCGCATTTTGATGATCGCCAAACGGCAAATGCGGATTATGCCGTTTGAGTGGGGGAAGATGAGTAGCCACAGTTGTTCTCCTTTTTTTGATTAATCTCAAATTGACGATAGCTCTGGGCGTAAATTTTGCCCGGCGCCCGGCGGCAGTAACTGCCGGCCATTTTCATAGGCAAGTCTGCCGCGCAGCATCACCCGTTGAACGCGCCCGCAAACCCGCTGGCCTTCAAACGGGGTCCACCCGCAGCGGCTGAACAGTTCGCTCGCGTGGATGGTCCATTCAGCCTCCAAATCCACCTCAACCCAGGTATCTGCCTGTACCGGCAGCCCAAATATTCGTTGGGGGTTGGTGTAGCAGCGCTGGATAATATCATCCAGGCTGAGTTTGCCCGCCTTTACCGCCGTTAACAACAGCGGCAGGGCTGTTTCCAACCCCGGAAACCCTGGCGGTGGGGTATCGCTGTCTTTTTCTGCCAGCGTGTGAGGCGCATGGTCGGTGGCAAAACAATCAATAATATCCAGGTTGTCCCACAGCGCCTGCTGGTCGGTCAGTGCAGCCAGCCGCGGGCGCACCTCGCCGCGTCTACCTCCAATTTTTGCCAGATCAACCTCTGATAAAAATAGGTGGTGCGGCGTCACTTCACAGGTGATGGGCCAGCCGCAGGCTTTGGCCTTGCGGATCAGCAAAATTTCTTCACGGTGAGCCACGTGGCACAGATGGACGGGACGTTGGTATAGACCTGCAAAAGCAATTGCCGCCGCCAGCGTGCGGCCTTCTGCATGGATAGCCATCGGCGCCGCAGTTGGCCAGTGTTGAAAGTGTGGCGCCCACAGGGTCATGTCGTCCAGTTTCAAGGGCCCATAAGTTTGATCCAGATAAAGCTTTAATCCTGCCGCACCGGGCGCCAGCCGGGCAGCCGCTTCTGCATTGTCGGGCCCCGCACCGAGATATTGCGCATAGTCACAGCAGGCCTTCTGAGCGCTGTCCAGTGCCAACTGCAGGCTCGCTTCATCGGTCACTGGTGGGCGGGTATTGGGCATTGCCAGAATGGTTGTAAAGCCTCCCGCCAGGGCCGCAGCTGTGCAGCTCTCCCAGTCTTCTTTATGGGTGGCACCGGGTTCACGCACATGCACATGCGGATCAATCAGTCCAGGCAGGCGAATGATCATGCATCCCTCCGTAAACAGGCAAAAAAAGAGAGCCAATAATGGCTCTCTTGAATGGATAAATCAGAACGTTGCCCTGGCAACAGGGTGGGTTTCATTTTGTTGAGTGGTCCCGGTACATGCATCGGGTTGATTCTACGCAAGATGGCAATTCTGTCAAGAGTATTGCCCAATTGTTTGGACAATCTTGTTGATCTAGGCCTCTTCTTTTTGCCCCTTGGGTTGATGGACCGGTAATGCTACATAGAAGATGCTGCCCGGGCAGACATCTTCATCGTGCCCACCCGATTCGACCCAGATTTGCCCGTGGTGCGCATGGACGATCCCGCGCGCAATCGTCAAACCCAATCCAGGCCCGCCGCCCTTATACTTCGTCTTACTGCTTGAATGTAAGGATACTTCGCCTGTCTGGAAGAAACTGGCAAAGATCAGCTCCCGCATCTGGGGGGCAATCCCAATCCCGTTATCTGCCACGCTGATCAGTACCCCTTCCTCCAGCCCATACTCACCGGGCTCCAACACCTTCCCTGTGATGGTGATTGTGCCGCCGTCAGGCGTATATTTGATGGCATTACTGATTAAGTGTGTAAACACTTTTCGCAGCGATTCATTGTCTGCTTCTATAATCGGCAGATCGCTCAGGTTGTTAAGGGTCACCGTCAATTTGCGTTCAATTACTGCGCTGCTAAACCGCTGCATCTCGCTGCGCACAATATAGCCCAGCGGCAGCTGCTCCAGGCTCAACTGCATTAAACGGCTGTCCATCTTGGCCAGGTCAATCATGCTGTTGACAATCTCATACATCCTTTGCGCCCCGGAGAGAATCCCATCCATCATCTGCTGGACAGATTCATCGCTTTTGATCGCCGGGTGGGTGGTCAAAATCTGGCTGTACCCGCGCAGCACCGTGATGGGCGTCCTCAGCTCATGCGAAGCAATGCTGATGAAATCACTCTTGGTGCGATCCATCTGCTCCAGCACATTATAGGCATTCTGAAGTTCCTCGGTGCGGGCGCGCACCCGTTCCTCCAATTGCAGGTTGAAACGGGCCATGTTTTCGTAAAGGCTGGCATTTTCCAGCGCCAGGGCCGCCTGATTGGCAAAAGCCGCCAGCCGCTGCGCCATCTTGGGTGTAAAGAAATTGGGCTGCTGCTTGTTCAGCGAGAAGAACCCGATGATCCCTTTTTTGGACACAATCGGCGCCCCCATCCAGGAACGGTAATTAATCGACCGGGCGGTTTTAATCCAGTGGGGATCGCTGCTGGTATCTGGAATCACCAGGGGCTGGCCGGTATTCCGCATCTCTTTAAATGTAATTGTACTCTCCAGAGAAAACTCCGGAGTCGGTCGGTTTTTCTCCGCCTCACTCTGAAACACATACCCACGCCCGCGAGCCACTCGCACAGTATCCCCATCAACCAGCATCAGGCTGCCAGCGTCATAATCCACCACCCGTTGGATCTGCTCTAACAGTTGGTCCAGCACCTGGTCAAATTCCAGCGTGGATGACACCAGAATCCCCGCCTGCCGCAGCGATTCAGCCAGCTCGCGCTGCTCGCGCTCAGCCTCAAACAACAGCGCATTTTCAATAGATTCACCAGCCTGGGCGGCCAAAGCGGTTAACAGATCAACATCATGCTGCGCAAAGGGATCCTGACCCAGCTTTCGCACGGCAGTCACAGTTCCGCTGACTTGCTGATTCACCATAATCGGCGCAACAATCACCGCCCCCGTGCCACCCTGAACGCGGCGCTGCCGCGAGGCTTCCGGCTCAATCCCATCATACGCGTGCAGCGACAAGACCGGCTGCCCACTGTGGTACACCACCCCGCTGATTCCATTCACCAGGGTTTCGTAATCGTTGTTTTCAACAATTTCGCCGTCGCTCACTTCCAGCGTCACCCGGCGCTCATCATGATTGACCAGCGCAATAAATGTCTGATCGGCTGCCACCAGCCGTGAGAAATGCCGCGTCAGCTTCTGGCAAATATCCACAATCTCATTCGCCCCCACAATTGAGCGGATAGCCTCAAACAACCCCTCAGTTTCCTTCAACCTGCGGTTTGATTCGGTGACTGCCTGTTCCAACTGCTCTTTGGCCTGTGCCAGTTCTGCCGCATGCAGTCGGGCGTCGGCCCACAACCGCTCCATCTGATTCTGCGCTTCCCGCTGCTGTTCTTCCAGCACAATCCGAAAGATCGTGCTGCTGAACAGGTCTCGCAGCCGGGGGTAAATCTCCCAGTCAATCGGTCCCACGCGGACGGTCATGTAACCCAACTGGCGCTCGCCAACCGTCAATGGCATCACCACAAAGGTCGAGCGCTCCTGGGGCGGGAATATTGCCGGGGGCAGTATCTGGATAATTGGGAAGCTCTCACCTTCGGTAAGGTGTGCCCCCTTGCCGTGATCAAATTGAAGCGCCAGGTGTGCCGTAGTGGGGGTCGGATCTGATCCTTCCACATCATAGAGTGCCAGATATAACGCCTCAATCCCCATCTGGGGCAGATGCTCAGCCATCGTTTCTGCAACCGCGTCCAGATTAAGCGCCGTAGCCAGGCTGTAAGTCAGCTTCTGTAAAAGCTGGTCTAGCCGATCAATTCGCCCACGTCGTTGGCTCTGTGAGCGCAATGAAGTTTCGTTCACCAGCAGGCGCGCCTGTTGCAGCAAATTCTCCACCCGCAGCACAAGCTGCGCATCATTCAAATAAGGTCGGATAAAATTCCGCAGCGCCGAGACGACCTCGTGCCAGATCATGGGGTCATGCCGGACGATTTGCAGTTGCTGCAGCGCAGTCGCAAATGCTGCCAGGAAGCGGTGATTTTTCTCGCTTTCCAGATCGCTCAACAATGCGTTCCAGGTTTCTGTCATTGGCGTACGCATGTCAAACCGGCGTGCATCTGCCCCCCAGACGGTATCGTCATCGGTGCGCTCTCCAGCAGCCGCCACCAGGTGATCCACTGCCTGGGGTGTCAACGCCTTTAGAATCTGTACCGAACCCGTGGTTCCTGGCACAGCTTGCGCCGCAGCCTGCCGCATCCCTTCACCCACACAGCCACACGACCGGCGGACCACCAGGCTGGTCGGTACTAAGATCTGATTCGGCAGTGTTTCTCCATAGATGCGTCGCAGAGCAGAAATCAGGCTTTGCTGCCCGCTGGCAAAGAAGGTTTGCCGCACTGTGGTTAACGGAACACTGAGCAGTTTTGATTCGGTTGTATCATCAAATCCAGTCAGGGCCAGGTCATCCGGCACCCGCAGGCCGCGCTCATGCAGCACCTGCAGCGCCCCCACCGCCATATTATCGTTGGCGGCAACCACAGCCTCAAATTGCGGCCGCCCGTGAGCCAGCAGCGCTTCCATGGCTGCCCGTCCGCTCTCCTGAGAAAAATCTCCCCGCGCCACCCATTCCGGGTTGATGGTCAATCCATGCATGAGCAGCACGTCCTGAAACGCATGGAAGCGTTCATCCGCTTCCATTTGCCCGGCTGGGCCATGGATGAAGGCCAGCTTGCGGTATCCGTGGTCTTTGACCAGATGCGTCACCAGTTGGTGCATACCGTTGTAGCTGTCTGCCAGCACAGAAGGCATTTCAGGCGTGGTCAATGCATACCCAATCAATGGCAGTGGCGCAAACTGTTGGCAGAACTGATGAATCTCCTCATCTGAGCGGTGCCGCGCCAGGTCGGCATGTAAAATCAGGCCATTTAATCGTTCCGGCCGCGCCAATCGAAAAATAGCAGTCCGCCCGGTTTCAGCAGCTTCCAGGCTGGCCCCCACCAGATAAATGATATTCGCATCTTGCCGGTCAGCGGCTTCCTCAATCCCCGACAGTAAAGGCAGCCCATACCACCCGCCCATCTCAGCCAGCAAAACACCAACCGTTGGCCGTGAGACCGGGGTTGATGTTGCGGCGTGGACTGATGGCTTTCCAACCGGCACAGCAATACCTCCACTGCAGACTTAATGTATTCTATCATAAAAAAATTTCGGGCGGGTGCATTAGCACCCGCCCGAATGGTCAATCCGCTATCGCTCGGCTTACTTGAGGATAATCGGCAGGTAGATGTACTTCGTCTCAGGCATATCAACCACAGTGAGGGTGACGGTGGTGATGTTGGAGTCGCTGGTGCCGTCATTGGCCACGTAGGTGAAGGTGTCGGTGCCGAAGAAGTTGGGCGCCGGGGTGTAGGTGAACGAACCGTCAGCGTTCAGCGTCAGAGTACCGTTGGTCGGACCAGCCACCAGCACAGCGGTGATCGGATCCTCATCGGCATCGGTGTCGTTGTTCAGCACACCCGGAGCATTGATGGTCAGGACGGTGTCCTCGTCCATCTCGTAGGCATCGTCAACCGCCACCGGGGCCGCATTGTCGGGTACGTCGGTAATGGTGATGGTGATGGTGCCGGTGTCGCTTAGCTCGCCGTCACTGACGGTGAACTCGAAGCTGTCTTCACCGAAGTAGTCCGCAGCGGGCGTGTAGGTGAAGGTGCCGTCGGTGTTGATCACAACCGCGCCGTGGGCGGTATCGCCCGAACCGCTGAAGGTCAGGACGGTGCTGTCCACATCACTGGCGGTGAGGGTGTCGTTCAGGACGGTGTCCTCAGCCATGGTGAAGGCATCATCTTCTGCTACCGGGGCGTCGTTGACCGCGATCACCGTGATGGTCACGTGACCGGTGTCGGTCAGAGTGCCATCAGAGACGGTGTAGTCAAACCCGGCGGTGCCGTTGAAGTCAGCGGCAGGGGTGAAGGTGATCGTGCCTGCATCCAGCACTACTGCGCCATTGGTCGGGTTGCTGACCTCGGTCAGGGTGAGGGTGTCGCCGTCGGGGTCGGTGTCGTTGTCCAGCAGGGCGCTGTCCAGGATGGTGGCAGCCGTGTCCTCATTGGTTGAGGCGGTATCGTCCACTGCCACCGGGGCATCATTGACCGCGATCACCGTGATGGTCACATGACCGGTATCGGTCAAGGTGCCATCGCTGACAGTGTAGTCAAACCCGGCGGTGCCGTTGAAGTCGGCGGCAGGGGTGAAGGTAATCGTGCCCGCAGCCAGCGCTACCGTGCCGTTGGTCGGGTTGCTGACTTCGGTCAGGGTGAGGGTGTCGCCGTCGGGGTCGGTGTCGTTGTCCAGCAAGGCGCTGTCCAAGATGTCGAGGGGCGTGTCCTCGTTGGTCGAGGCGGTATCGTCCACCGCCACCGGGGCGTCATTGACCGCGCCAACTGTGACAGTCACATGACCGGTGTCGGTCAGGATGCCGTCGGAGACGGTGTAGTCAAACCCGGCGGTGCCACTGAAGCCAGCGGTGGGCGTGAAGGTAATCGTGCCCGCAGCCAGCACTACTGCGCCATTGGTCGGGTTGCTGACCTCTGTCAGGGTGAGGGTGTCCAGATCCACGTCGGTGTCGTTGTCCAGCAGGGTGCTGTCCAGGATGGTGGCGGCCGTGTCCTCATCGGTTGAGGCCGTGTCGTCCACTGCCACCGGGGCGTCGTTGACGGCTGTCACGGTGATGTCAATGGTCGCCGGGGCCGAGGTCTCCGTGCCATCGCTCACTGTGAAGGTGAAGCTGTCGGTACCGTTGAAGTCAGCGTCAGGCGTGTAGGTCAGCGCCGGGGCGGTGCCGCTCAGCGTGCCGTTGGTGGGTTGAGTTGCAACCGTGTAGGTCAGCGCACCGGGATACAGGTCCACACCTGTCAGGGTGATGGGCAGGGCGGTATCTTCTGCCGTGGTCACAGTTTGGGCGGTCGCAGTCGGGATGTCGTTGAAGAGCACATCCACGGTCACGTCAGCGGTGAAGCCGAAGGCATCGGCAACCGCGCCGGTGAAGCTGTAAGCGCCGGGCAGGTAGCTGCCGTTGATCTTGAGCGGGGTCTCGCCGCCGCCCATCTGGTATGTCATGCCGTCGATCAGGGTGTAGTCGGTGCCGACCACCTTGAGGTAGAACATGGGCTGATTACCATTGATAATCTCCCACATCACACCTTGCCAGCCGGTCGCGCCATCCACCACACCCAGCGCAGCCCAATAGTCGAAGAAGCCGGCCGGGGCGGTGTCGACGAAGAACTCGTAGAGGCCATCGGCAACCGGGCGGTTGGCCGTCAGCGTGTCGGAATCCAGGAAGTAGTATTCCACTGCCGGATCCAACGCCATGGTGAAGCCCGTAGCATAGCTGCCGGGCACCAGCGTCCAGGGTTTGGCCGCGGCTGCGTCGTCAGACTGCCGCAGGTCGAGGTCGGTCACAGCCAGCGGCTCGATGAAGTTAACATCAACCGCCACATCATCGGTGATGCCGGAAGCATCTTCCACTACACCGCTGAAGGTGTATTCACCCAGCAGGTAAGTGCCGTTGATCTTGAGCGGGGTCTCGCCGCCGCCCATCTGGTAGGTCATGCCGTCGATCAGGGTGTAGTCGGTGCCGACCACCTTGAGGTAGAACATGGGCTGATTACCATTGATAATCTCCCACATCACACCTTGCCAGCCGGTCGCGCCATCCACCACACCCAGCGCAGCCCAATAGTCGAAGAAGCCGGCCGGGGCGGTGTCGACGAAGAACTCGTAGAGGCCATCGGCAACCGGGCGGTTGGCCGTCAGCGTGTCGGAATCCAGGAAGTAGTATTCCACTGCCGGATCCAACGCCATGGTGAAGCCCGTAGCATAGCTGCCGGGCACCAGCGTCCAGGGTTTGGCCGCGGCTGCATCGTCAGACTGCCGCAGGTCAAGGTCGGTCACAGCCAGCGGGTCGAGCGCATTCAAGGCGAAGCAGATCTGCTCGTTGTCCACGTCGATGCAGACATTGTCTGCTCCGGCTACAGCAGCCGCCGTGTAAGTCGAACCCGTGATGCCGCTTGTGAAGGTGCCAGCCACCGGAGCAAAGGTGCCATTGGTGGCGGTGAAGACCGCCGGGGTTGTGTCGGGCACAAAGCCGTCCGCCGAGGTGTCGGCAGCGGCTGAGTTGAAGATCAGGTCGGCATCGAGCGTGCCGGTGCCGCCCACAACCATCGCCAGCGGGTCAAAGTCTGCGGAGACCACCAGCCAGGGGTCGGCATCCAACAATCCTGTGCTGGCTGCTGCAGTTGCATCACAGCCCGCCATATTGGGCCCTTCGTTGCAGCCGAACCAGTTGTTTTCAGCCGTTACATCTGCGGCACATTGGTTGACCAAACCGCCATAAGCTGTTCCATCGGTGCCACTGTAGGTTTGAACATTCCCAAAGATGCGGTTATGATGGATGACAACATTGGTCGGTCCGGGATTATTCTTTCCCGGCTCGCCAATCCGGATGCCGCGTTCGTTTCCGGTAATGGTGCTGTTGGCGATCAACACATTATCCAATGTTGCCGGGAAAGTGGTATAGGAACCGTCTGTTCGGGCTTTCACGGTCAGGCCTACGCCTTCTTTTGCACCGCCCAGACCATTATTGGTCACTGTTGCGTTGATGAAGGCGATATTTTGATACGTACCGGCCTTTAGGTTGATATCCACGCCGCTCATCCACGGGATGAAGTAGGACGGTAAACCAGTGGCATCAAAACCGTTTTGATCGATGGTGCAATCTGTAAAGGTTGCATCCGTCAACTTTTCGGTATAGATACCCTTAAGATTGTTGTGATTAAAGACGGTATTGGTAACCACCACATTGCTGACCGTACTGGCATCCGCACTAACCTGCTTTTGGATATACCAGCCATAGGCCAGATTGTTGAAAGCGCAGTCTGTTACCGTCAGATAGTTGAGCGTTGAAGTCAGGTCCACATACAAACCGCGTTCCTGCTCGGTTTGGGCATTGTTGTTGGTCCCAATTACCCAGAGGTTGTCCAGTGTGAGGTAATCCACCGTCACACCAGTAGCCTCGGTGAAACGTCCAATGCTGACGCCCGCCTGCCCATTGGGCTGGACGCGCATATTTTGCAGCACAATGGGCTCAGCAGATGATAACCCGGATGCGGCAATCTGGAATACACCCACTTTATAGTCCACGGTTGCCGGGCTCGTCACAATCGTATCGTCAGCCGTATCGCTGCTGCCAGCGCCGGTGATGACAACATATTTGTCCACCAGCACATTTTCGGCATAGACGCCTGGAAGGACATTGACCGTACTGCCGGAAACAAGGTTGACACCTTCCTGAATGCGACCCACAGACCCGGCTTGCGGGCTGTCATCGTCAACATTCAGGTAAGAGAAGTCGCCTTGGAAGCCGGCCGCAGCGCCGGTATCGGTGCCGGAGTTCAGCCAGGGGGTGTAGTCAACCACGTCGCTGA
>ENA-UPSM01000499-UPSM01000499.1-activated-sludge-metagenome-genome-assembly--contig:-NODE-499-length-55627-cov-8.610757_pt1 | contig 55627 bp, 51 predicted proteins | sample MGYA00238181_ERZ773283 | MGnify/ENA primary metagenome ERZ773283 (study PRJEB29023, sample SAMN05720199) | activated sludge metagenome | isolation source: Anaerobic digester | place: Japan... | reverse complement strand
GCTGTGGTCACTGCTGTTCTGATTTACCGTGTATTTCGATCTTACGGCAAAACCAGTGGTAGCTCTATACGCTCGGAAAAAATGGCCGATGCGGTATATGTCTGTGCTTCTTTTACGATACGGAGCTTATACGCCGCCGTAAACTTACGGCGTACTGCTTTTTCAGGTACTTCAGGATCGGGAACTGCCCTGATATCTGTTTTGCTGCTTTCTGCTGCTATTGAATCTTTCTCTTTCATTCTATTTCTCCTTTCCGCCCTTATAGTCTAAACTATCTGGTGGAAAGTGTCTCACTTATGTTGGCACAGAGGGCATTTTCAGTTCAAACAGAGTTGCAGAGCGAGGGATAAAAAGAAATCTTCTTTTTAATTCGTCCAAAATCTGTTGGTCTTCAATTTTGATATTTGTTGTTGCAATAAAAACTTTTGTGCCTTGAATAAGCTGAGTTGCGATGGAGTCAAGCTGTTCCGAAGCAACAAAGAAAACTGCTTCCTTTGCGCCGGCACGCAGCAGTGCATTGCGCTGGACATCATCCCAACGTTTAGGTGGAGGATATAGAGACGAGATCTTTTCTGGTGCGATGACCTTGTTAGTGTATTCAATATTACGGGAAATTGGCACAATGCGACGTTGAGACTGTTTTGCCACAAGATATTCGAGATAAACTGGCTCGATTCCGGAAATAATCCATGCGTTTTTGGGAGTGTATTTAAGAATTTCTTCGACGGTAAATCTTTTATATGATGGCTGATCAGGTTTAAGCAAATATTTTAATGTTATAAAAAAGTTAATTATTATAAACAACAAAGCAAGGACAATAACCCCCCCAAGCGCCAAACGCGGTTTTTTCTTTAACCAGCTACCAATTATACCGCCAGTTATAATTGCTGTTAATACTATTGGAGCTAAGTAGAAGCGTGGATCCAGATAAAAGTATAATAGATGAAAGAGCACGATCGGCCCGGTTCCCAAGATTACGAATTCCACTACCCAGCGTATATCGGGAGAAAATGGTAGTTGCTTGGTATTCATGTTGTTTATCCGGCATTCTATAGCTAACACCGCACATGCCGCACACACCAGTAACACTGCATGGCTTTGTAAAAGTGCTATTAAATTAGTGTAAATGTTTGATAGTGAAAAGGTAAGATGCACGAAATCAAAAGGCACTGGCATCCAGAAGTGATAACCGCTGCGGAATGGGGAGCCAAAAACTGATGTATTATAAGTAAGAGAAACCGTGGCCGCAATTACAAGCGGTGTGACCAAAAAAACAAGCTTACGAAGCGCCAAGGCCAAACCACGGTAAGTTACCGCAAACACCAAAAATGGCAAGATTGCTGCCGTACACACAGGCCGGAATAAAGCAGCTACTGCTGTAATTATTCCGGGCAGCAGGTATGCAAGAGGCCTTGTATCGGTTCTATTTCGTAACCATAAGTATAATAGGCATGCCACAAGCATCAATACTGTAGCCGGTACATCTGTCATAACATGTTTGCTCCAATAACGATACAGCGGTAATGCCAAAACAGCAAAAGATGCAAAAATCCCGCCCCAGTTACCGCCTATTTTTTTGCCGAGAAGAAATGCTATTATGATTCCACCAATGCCAAAAATGGTAACTGGATATATTGCATTTCCTATCTCGGTTCCTAAAAGCAAATATACTGGTGACAATACGAGAATGGAAAACCATGGTGGATAATGAGGCGGCAACCATCTATTTTCTATGGGTATTTTGTATTCGCCGGCAGTAGCAAAGCGGTGGGCTGCAATCGCATACTCGGTGCTGTCTGGTGTATAAAAGAGGTTTGATGCACTTATACGATCGCAATAGAGCACCACTGCCGCCAGCATTATTATCATCAAGACTATCAAGAATGAAGTAAGACTTTTGTTTTCTATTTTGTGCGCCAATCTCAGTTATTTCTATAGAAAATTCTCGGTACTGTCAACATAATACAATTGGTTTACTATCAAACCAATAGAAGTAAGCCAATTTTGGCAATTTGATCATTAATGTAATATTTTTTTGTAAAAACTCTTTAATGAAATGTAGCCCTGTATAGGCTTTATTTTCTTATATAATACGTTGCATTTCAGCTCGCTTGCTCCAAACCTCTTTTTAAAGGTTTTCACCCCTTCAAGATGAGCGCTTGTATTAAAATCAAACCATTTATAACCATTGGCACATGCATCTCTCATAATTTCCATAAACAGAAAGTTCATAGGCCTTTTAGAGAAGTATGCCTCAAGATTGGCTGCATGCCAGCAAACAAGGTGTTTTTTTGCATAAAAACATAGTCCCCCTGCAATCACAACAGAGCCATCACGTACCAGCCACAGCCTAATGTTTGGAGAACTAAAACTAAACAGCAATTGAAAAAAATCCCATTCTATTTTTGAGAGTGCTGATTCACCCCAACGCCTCAGTGAATCCAAATAAACGTCATAATATTCTTTCCAATCTTTTTCTGTTTCGGCAATTGTAATGCTCAAACCCTCTTTCTGTGCCTTCCGGAATGAACATTGATGTCCGTGATAGCACCTATCGATTACGCCATCAAAACCACAGTCAAGATTAACTGCATAGGTCTCGTCTTCCTCTATTTCATAAATACAGCCAAAATTAGAAAAACATTTAAAATCAATAAATGCCGAAGAGGGGTCATATGGGTTCCATCGCCAGACAAGGTTTCCAAACTCATCCATTAAATATTTCAAGAGATGATTCACATGATCTTTTGTCAGTTCAGTCTCCGAAATCCAGTTACCAAATTGGCCTTCCGCGGTAAGAAAAAAATTCTTAATTGCCTTTTTTCGTGTCTGCATCGTAAATGGGAAAAGGGCTGATATTGAGTCTGAAAAGAATGCAATATGTGGAAATGGCTTGTTATACCCTTTTGTATATTCGCCCCATATCTCAGCCCATTCTCGCGAATGAAAGTATGTTCCGTAGTCGCAATTTGCCCATATCCTGTCCCATTCTTCGCTCGTAGCTGGTCTTATTTCATCAAGGATCAATTCTTTCATGATTTTTTTGTACCTCTTACTGAAAATGATTTACCAGAAGAGCTCGTCGATTTTCCATCATCAACAATCAATTTATACACAGCATACTCACCGTTTTCAAATATCTTTGTAAAATGGCATGACTTTGAAATATCATCAATAAACCTCATCCTGCCTTCTTCTTCCATGTCGTATTTATATACAGCAACGTACTTTATCCTATATTTTATTATCTCATCTATATGGTAGTTCACTACTGAGATTCTATCTGTATATAGTCTTAACGCCCTCGGTTTAAAAAATGCAATAATATCCCTTTTACCTGTGGAATTCTTAATGAAATTAATCATTTCTGAAGCACGGTTTGAATAAGGGCCTTCTAAAGTTTCATGCTTGTCAATGAATGTTTTTCTCACATAATTAATATCTCTCAAAAAATAACTAACCATAAAAACAACTATCAAAAAAACAATTGAGCAAACGAATATGTTTCGGCATGGCGCTTTTGTGACCCTATCCATTATTTCATTTGCACCCTTAAGAAAAAAATACACATAATATGGCAGCATAGGAAAGATATAACGAATACCTTGGGTTGTGCATGGAAAAGCTAGCAAGATAAAAAGATTGAGCAAAACAAACGATACAAATAAACAATCCTTTCTAAAATTGGCTATTAAGCCAAATAGTAAAAAAGGAAATGTAATAAAGTATAAAATCTTAAAAACGAGTTGGGAACCGAAAAATTCTGATGGCAGCATAGTATAAAAAACAATATTATTCCACAATGTAATTGATAAATTCTGATCTAAAAAAAATGTTACATAACTATTGAAATTTTCTGGAAATAATTTATTGTTTAGCAAAAAGCATAGAGTTATTGTAACATATGGAACCAATTGCATAAATTCTTCTTTAAAAAAATTCCATTTTAATTTATTTAATAAATCCTTATTTTCTAATAAATGACAAAACAACAATATAGGAAATAAGACAATACCTTGGTGCCTTATAAAAAACGCATAATAAATTACAAAACCAAGTATAAAATAACTAAAAGGTAAAGATACAATATATTTCCTCTCAAATATGAACCGCTTTATAAGATAAATGGCAAACAAAGATAGGAATAAAAAGGGTAAATCCGATAAGACGTTCTCCTTAAAATAGAAAAAGACAGGATTTAATGCAAAAAAAGATACAAGGATTAACCTATTTTTATCATCCAACCTGTCCTTAAAAAGGATAAACAATATTACCAATGAAGACAAAAAAAACAGAAAGACATATATTTTCATTGCTAATATATCAAAGCCAAAAATCATGTATACAGGGCTCAGCATAACAGGGAACCCCCACGGGTAAAAAAAGGGCCCGTGCAATTCAGAAGAATATCTTTCCAGTATCGTCTGTTTTTCGTTTAAATCTCTAATAGAACCTTCAACTATGCTTTTTGCTTGGGCGATATACATTGAAAAGTCATCACCCCATGTATGGCCTGCTTTAAACGATATTAGATTTAAGACTGTGGTTATCAACAAAATAATTACGAATAAAGTGTTTATATTCGATTTTGCTATTTTCTCGTATTTTTTTATCAATTTAAACAATAGTACCTTCTTTATATCTTCTTAATATCTGGCTTATAGATGTACCGTGTATCCATAAGGTAATATAACCGGATACGCTCAAAGTTAAATAGTTTACCGCGTGCCATAACAAGGCAAACGCCAGGGCGGTATCCTTCAGTATGCCAAAGGGGCTCAATGATACAACGGTCAAATAATGAAATACACCTATATAGCCAGGGGACGATGGTATAAGCATGCCCATTGTTGTTACAACTACAGCGAACATCGTAGCAACTATCTGGATATTTATTTTTAACGCCTCGGCCGCTGTCCAAGCCGTTATATATACAAAAACCCATCCAAGAAAAGTAATCGCGATAATTAGTATTCCTGTTTTCGTTCGCATTACAGCAAACCCATCTAGCAAATTCAATACAAAATTTTGAATCACAGGTCTTTTAAGAAGACCCAACTTCTCCGAAACAGCATTAAACAACAAGACCCATTTGTCCTTCCAGGCTGATAGCACAAACATTGCAAAAATTCCAATTGCCGCAAGAATGCCTGAAATTTTTGCAGTATGCGACAACAAGGGCGGAAGATGAACAAATGGCAATAAAAAGAGCAAATAAATGAGCAAAGTTGCTAAATCCAATAGGTGTTCAATTATTATTGTTGCAGTTGTGCGGGATATTCCAACTGGCTGCTCGCTGACTATTAAAAGGACCCTTGAAACTTCGCCTAAGCGCGCAGGCAAGATATTACTGATAAAAAAACCAGCGCTCAGCGCCGTGAATAGAGAACCAAAAGGTAATTTATGTCCAGGGTAGTAAAGCAACTGCCAACGCCAAGATTTCAATAGCAAAAGTAAAAAAACAGATAAAACAGAAGGTATTAGCCATAAACAATTTGTATTGCGCAACACTTTCCAGAGACTCGAAAGGTCTATACCCCATAGTGCAAGTACCATCAGACCCGAACTTATTGAAATCTCAATTAATACTTGAAATTTACTGCGTTTTGATTTAATCATGCAGTTTTAGGGGCACTGTCCAGGTCAACAGACAATTTTTTACCATCTCTTGAAAATATCTTATGATGTTTTAGGCCGTGTTTGTTTAGAACAAATTGCACCGATGTCCTCAAAACCCCTAGCCCGTAAACAATGCTTCTGGTAAGATTAATAGATGAGGCTTCTTTAAAATATTTAGTAGGACATGAAATTTCACCGATAGAGAAGCCAAAATAAAGGGCTTGAGCCAACATTTGATTGTCGAAAACAAAATCATCAGAGTTCTCTTCAAGCGGAAGCTCCAATAACACCTGCCTGGAAAACGCACGGTATCCCGTATGATATTCGGATAATTTAGCGCCAAGCAGAAGATTTTCAAAAAAAGTTAGGAACCTGTTGGCGATATACTTATAATAAGGCATACCTCCTCTGAGTGTACCACCACTTATAATGCGTGAGCCAAGCACAATATCATACTGACCTATTGCAACCAAAGAAGCCATAGCCACTAATAGTTTCGGCGTATATTGATAGTCTGGGTGCAGCATTATCACAACATCTGCACGACGCTTCAACGCTTCTTTGTAGCAGGTTTTCTGATTGCCGCCATAACCACGATTCTTTGGATGTCTTATTGTATATATCCCGAGTTTTCTTGCTAACTCTGTTGTTTGGTCGGAACTTGCATCATCGACAAGTATTACCTCATCGATAAAACCAGGCGGAATCTCTTTGTAGGTAATTTCAAGGGTTTGCTCTGCATTGTATGCAGGCATAACGACAATTACTTTTTTGTCATGTATCATTTTCCCTCACATTGAATGATTTTTTAGAAAGCAATCCTATTAGATAATCAAGCGTAATAGCACTAAAACAGATAAGAAGCACATCATAGGGAAGCCTATATCGGATACGTGGCAGAAAAAAGGCATTCATTACCGCACTCATTAAATATACTATTAATAAAAAAATCTCAATCCTTTGCATAGGAAAACGCTTAATGAGATAAAATCTGAATAATGCAAAAAGCAAAATGCAGTAATATGTAATAAACATAATAACATCACGCAGGACTGACTGCTCTGTTCTTGTAGCCAAGTCATTTCTGAAATTAAAATAATTCAATAACTTGCGCAGATAAAGTATCGAAGCATCTTGAGGATTATTTTTAATCCATTCAAATGCCTTTTGCTTATAATATTTATCACCATCAATTTCATCAAGTCCCTTTCTCTTTATTTCATCTGTGTATCTCGAGACATCCACGATTTCTCCCTCATTAGGTTTGCTGTTTTCAGAATTTCCCAGTATAAAGGTTTTACCAGCGTTGGAGGAAAGAATAACAAGGCGATCAAAAACGAGATAATTTCTCACAACCCAAGGTGTCAATACAACAACAACACCAACAATCAACCCGATTATATATAAACGTGGCACTGACTTCCTTAGAATATATGGCGTCGCTAAAAAAACTGGGCCCATAAGGACAAAACTTGGACTAATCATTAAAAGCAAGCCATACAAAACACCGACAATAAACGCCTTTCCTAACGACAGCGAAAAGGCATCGATCATATATATTATAAAAAGAAAAATTGCTGTAGCTATAATCTGAGGATATAGTGTGCTTGCAGTAAAAAAAAGCACGGGGTAGCACAAAACAATCAACGGTACCCACTGTGCCCCAACTACAAAACCATGTTTTCTAAGAATAGCTGTTAGCAAAACAATACAGCACGCTAAGAAAAAAAAGTTAACCATCCTAATCGCAAAAAAACCACCACCTATAGATACAATTGACGCAAGAATCAACGGATAACCTGGAGGATGAAAGGTAGTTGGTATTATTGCATTATCGTCATAGGAATAAATAGAATGTTTTATAACATTATTTGCAATCTTTAAATAATGCCCTTCATCTCTAAACCGAATCTGGTCACCAAGGATAAAGGAGTATACAATTCCCCCCACGATTACAAAAACCAAAGAAAAATATAATATAATTCTGTCAATATTCAAACCTGACACTAAAAGATCCTCGATTTTGATTTACTCATCATAACATAGCGTAAAGAATCACCCTATCTTTCCAACCCAATCAAAAAAGACTTCCACTTTACCAATGTTTCCGCTGCCAGACTTGTTCCCAAATCATTCCAATGGGAATTTTCAAGATTTACCCATAACATTGACGGTCTATACGGTCTAAACACGGGGAATAGGTCAAAATATTCAATACCTGAATCACTAAAAAATTGCTTTAATTTATCATGCATTTCTTTATATGGATACCTATTATTAAGACAGGTCAAAGTCGGAATAATTACATAACGAAAAGAAACATTGTTTTGATTGCAATAATCCCTCATTTTAAGGGCATAATCCTTAAAACTCTTCCAACCAGGCTTCGAGTCACTAAGATTAAAATAATCAGGAGGAAGCAACGATTGGGGTACACCTACAATTTCAACAATTCTATCTTTGTATAGATAATACAAAAATGCAAAAAAAAGAGACTTAGACCTCAAAAACTCTTTGATGTTTTGCCTCCAGCTCTTTGCAACCAATAGTTTTGAATCATCCACAACATCTGATGCTTCCAAAATATCATTTGTAAAGAAAAAAACAATGACCATGGAAGGCCTGTAGATAGGGGTCAGCCATATCAATCTTTGATACTCACTTTCCGCATTTCCAGCGCCTCCGCTGCCATTAACAACCTCAATGCTATACCCAAGCCCACTTAGTCTTTTTTCAAGTTTATAGGTAATCAAACTCTCCACCGGAATACCATCGCCCCATACAAAAGAATCACCTAACACTAGAATGGTCTTTTGTGCTTTAGGTCTTCGATCCAGTTCACGTTCTCTTAGGCCGAGAGAATTCGTAACATATTCTATACCTTCATGTACAACCCTTTTGTCACCTTTATCTATAACAACGCCAACATGGCTTCCTTGCAGTTTATAGTCCCATAATAAAACTGTCAAACCCTCTGCAATCACAAAAAATACTGCTACAGAGGCAATTGCAAGCAACAAATTATATAACAATCTCCTGATTTTCATGTGCCCTGTTTCTTAATATCCTGAAAAGCCTTAATTGACAATTTCTCATTGCTTCGATTATATTTAAAAATATCATGTCAAGCAACAAATATATTTTAGAGATGCAAATGGCAAGAGGCATAGGAATTCTCCTTGTAACATTTGGCCACAGCATACCGCTAAAGGACGCCTATCCTGCCATCTACAATTTCATATACTCTTTTCATATGCCCATGTTTTTTTTCTTGTCGGGCTTCTTCTCAACTAAATTATTAGAGATAGATTCAATAAATGACTGGCTAAAGAATTTAAGTAGAAGCACATTAAGGCTTGTTATTCCGTACTTTGTAATTAGCTTCAGCTATGGACTCATCAAATATTACATACCGCACATGGTTAAACGCCCTTTTTTATGGGAAGACTTCCTTTATGTGCTTACCATTTATCCGCTCAGCAATCCGGCATTATTTCTCTGGTTTATTTATCTCATTATAATTATGAGGATATTCACGCCAATAATTTCTAAAACAAACCGCTGGCTACTTTTTCTCTTTTTTATTATTTTTCAGTTTTTCCCTGTAAGTTACGATTTATTTGCTGTAGGATGGCTTTTAAACTATTTCATCTATTATTTCATAGGGACTCAAATATCTCAATTTAAAGACAGATTTATTGTTTTAATGGGAAATAGATGGCTAATTAATTTATATCTTGCAGCTTTTGTTGCAGCATATATTTCGACATTTTATATTGAATGCCAATTCTTGAAGTTTATAACGGCAATATTGGGTTCTTTTTTTGTCATATCTCTTTGTTTTTCGTATTCAAATTTTTTGCCAAAAAGGATTTTAGATACGTTTGGCTTTTATTCGTTGCAGATTTATTTGTTGCAGTATTTTTTCATATTTCCTTTGGCTCATCTGTTTCAGGTATTCAATATAGCTAATATTCCAACAATAATCGCAACCTTTTCTTTTGGCATGATCTGCCCTCTGGCTATTTCGATATATATATTTCCGAAGAGTAGGCTATTGTCTTTGCTTTTTGGAGGTATCGCTCAACTTAGTAGCATTAAAAAACAGTAACGGTTTATCTCCTTGATGCAAGATAGCCCCACGTGTAAGTATTGGGTATAACGTTTTGAATTGTGAACTCACACATAGCAGCATACCAGTAAATGTCGAGATAATTTTCGATTATAGGCCATGCCTTTAATTCAGGGTAACAATATTGATTTGCCGCTTTATGAACATAGGTTTCTGATTGTCCGAATGAATTTGGATCTAGTGGGCCCAATACTGTTATTCCAGGAGGAGGTGGTTGATTAGTAACGCGAGAGTCTATATGCATAACATTTTTAGGACTTTTATGGCCAATCCCTGTTGTATAGCTCATATTTAACGGGTTTGCCCCTGCACCTGTCTGGGTCGCAAGAACTATCGCATGAAGATAACGCCTTTTTCCCGTCATTGCGTGTGCCCTTATTATATTCTTACAATCCGGTGTTGTAAAAGTACCTGCAATTGCGGGGCGCCAAGGGTTTTGAGCCCATTTAAAAGCTGTTTTCATTTGAGCATTTATCAGTTTTTCCGCTTCATCAACAATTGCATCCCTACATTTCAATTGAATGCTTTTATTCATCCCCTTCTTTTCTGTATTATAATACACCCATGCAGCATCCTCTTGATCATGGCTATCATACTTACTGATTAACGTCTCCCCACCTTTTAAAGCTGTTGTATCAATAAAGATATCATGCCATTTCTTGAACCCGGTTAATCTAAATAATTCTGCCGCTGCAAGATTACGAGCATCGTTCACTTGATATGATGGGTATTTCGTTTTATTTTTATTTGATTCGTTTTCAGCCCATTCCATTGCCTTTACAGCGCTTTCAGTATAAATATCCGACATCTTTAGATTATGTTTTTTCAATATATAAGCTGCATTTGCGGTTGCACCCGCATAAACATAAGATGAATATACATCAGGGGCAAATGCAAAAATGTTAAGCGATTCCTGCCAACTCGCTTCACCATATTTTGGATGATCTTCAGATTCTATGCCCCCCCTTATGCCGCCTTCTTTGGTTTGGAGACGTCTATAAAAATCAATGCCCCATAAGGCTTCTCTTACAATATCTGGGAAATCTTCTTTTGCCCCTGGTATGGTCAACTCAAGTTTCTCAAAGTATTTAGGGGAATAATCATATAGCTCAAATAAATATCTTGCAGCAATCAGATGCGCAATACGCCTGTCCCAATCACCTGCATCACAATACCCTCCCCATGCATCTGGAACAATTTCAGTGGTTTTTCCATTTATAATTTTCGAAAAACGTTCTTCGTTTTTTCGAAGGCCATATTCAATGTCAAAAAGTGTTGTATTAGTTGCATATATCCTAACTCCATCACCTGGATGAAAATTCCTTGGTCTTTTAAAAGTTGAAAAAGGCGGTCCAATTGCGATCCCGCTCCTTTGATGATACAGAAATCGCGCAGAGATATAAAATGCCTTAGCCCACACATCATCGCTAATATCAAATGGATACGAACAACCTACGCCATCAACATAAACACGATATCTACCTGGTTTTTGAAGTTGGTTAAAATCCATTATATATACGTTTGTACCATTAAAATTATGTCCAAAAGCATCCTCATCTTTCTCAAACATTTTTTTTGAAAGCAATATTTCACCTTTAAAAACAACTTCTCCACTTTTTTCATCAATAATATAAAATGGTGTTTTTTCTTTGTAATCAACAGGCCCACCACTACCCATCCATAATGAAAGGAACGCAACCTTTGCTGGGTCATCAGGCCTAAAGCCTATATGGCTTACATGCACTGCCTCGCTTCTCATTTTTGTAGGGTCATAAATAAATGTCTGCCTCGGCAAACCCAATTCTTTGAAATCAATGGTATATTGCTTTCCAGTCTTTAAAGGTTTTAATAACTTAAGGTAAATTACATGTTCGAGTGGTGCTTCCATTTTGGCACCTATTCTTGCAAAATCAGATGGTTTGGTTTTACGGAAAACCGTATATGGTCGACGTGCAACAGATAAATCCGGATCATCAGAAGAACTTATCTCAAAGCTTTCTGCTTTATCGAGCAAAGCCATGTCCAATCTCTCTCCAACTACCCGATCAAACATCATGATACATTTTTCAGTACGCCCAACCAATGAACCAATCCTCTTTCCACGTCTGTCTAACCATAAATCATTCTTTTCCTGTGTAAAAATATCCCTTCTCTCAGGTACATATGGGATCTGCTTTCCATGTACAACCTTACCGTCAGTCACTGTAACAGCAATTATATCTGAAGATATTGGCCCTATATGAACTATCTTTGGTCTTTCCTGCTCCTGATTTTGTCTATCTGTTTTAAATTCTTTATCATTGTTTGCGTCTGAACTTAGATAAGCCAAAGAAAAAACCAAAATAACCAAAATAATAATGATTACTGCAATCTTTTTACGGGTTAGCATAATTCATTAATTGTTTATTTGATTTTTCACAATTTACCATCTGACGTTTGGCTCTCTTTTCCATCTAATTTCAACATCGTGGGGTTCTTGTATATTTCCGCAATCAATTAGTTCAACCGCCACCCACCAGCAGTTATTTTCATTTATAATCCTTACAGGAGCCCATTCGCTTAAAAATCCTCTACAATGAAATTCTGGAAAAATTACTCCATTAAGTTTAAAAAAGGCAGGGTCTCTTTTTAATGTTTCCAAGTCATATCCGCAATTGAAAAACGCCGTTCCTTTTTTTACCGCAGTATATCTTTTTTTAACTATTAAATAGAGAAACTCTGACATCAAAGGATCAGGATGTAAGCTTTCGTCGCCCGCCAATGTCTGTTTCATCTCAGATTCTTGGGGAAGATTCTTGGAATGTTCGTACAAAAAACACACCTTTTCTGTCAAATACGGCTGAATAACCGCAAATCCGTCTTCTTTTGCATAACAATACTCGGCAAGACAATAACCGAACGGGAATAGACAAAAAAGACATGCTAAAGATAATAATTTGATCAAAACCCCTGTTCGCATTGAAAAAGACATCGCTATAGCCCTCATGAATTATAGTTTTTACTATAAACTACAAGTAAAATATAACACAATTTGCTAAAAAAATAAGGCTTGAAACAACTTTTCTATCATTGCCTTAAGGCAACACGTCCCTTGATGAAAAAGCACATGTATATACTGAGTAGTATTTTCCTCTCTGTATAGGGATATATTTTGAGGCAAAGACCTCACGAAGCTTATCCGAAAATAAAGGTTCACTGGTATAGTAGTTTTTTAAAGAAAATGGTTCTCCATAATTTGGAATCAATATCGAAGGGATTTTACATCTTTCTAATCTTTCTGCAAACTCGTCGTCTTTAAATCCTGCCACCTGTAAATCCATAAAAGCTGCATAATCAATCTGTCTTTTCCTAAGCATAACCCTCATGAAAGCATATGGGTAGCTCTGTTCATCAGTAACCCCCATCATTAAACCTGGAAAATTTTTCTCAAGAGATACTATCTCTTTTTGTGCATAATTGAATTGATGCCAGCTCTTAGCCATAGGAAGAACAAAATCTAATGGTACAACTATAAACGATACAACAATCAATGACACATATAATATTTTGAACAAACCTTTTTCAACAACAACGACTTCAGATAGTTTCTGAATTATAAACGCATTAATTGGTATTAACGGCATTAAATGGTAAAATCCATTCCCATATTTGGAAGCAACTATCGTGATTAAAAATTCTATCACCAAAATTAATGTTATCCTTAGTCTCATAGTGTGTTTCAGCTTTATGCCGCGCCAAAACACAACAAAGGGAAAAGACAAAAAAACAAGATATATCAAGTTTTCAATCCAAAGTTTTAAAGACAAACCATGATCGATTCCAGCTAAACTCAAATAACCCCAAAATCCGGAAAATAATACATTATCAGGTAGAAAAAATGCAGACAAAGATAATACCGATGAAACTAAAAATAACAATATAGATGAAATTGAACAACTTGATGCAGCAACAGCAAGATAGGCTGTAAAGATATAAGCTGCTCCATGGATTTTTAATGCAGAAGCAATCCCGCCAAGAACACCCATTATTATCGGTAAGTATCTTTTATTAACATAATTCTGACCAAAAAGAAGAGATATAGACACAATCATGATTAAAAAGGGTTCAGCCCTGTTCCAGAAAAGCATCAGACCAAAAGGGAATAAATAAAGCAGATAACCCCTGTATAGCCGATTTCTGCTAATCCGCAACAAAATAATGGCTGATACAATTAACGCAAATAAACCAGGTAATTTTGATGTGACAATAATTGATGTTGCACCAATCCATTGAAAAAAAGCTTGTATCTCAAACAAAGCTGGACCGTAAAGGCTCCAATTATAGGAGTAAACACCGACAGGCATAGGATATAGAATCTCTCCGTTCTTCATAACTACGCCAATGGAGGCAACCAAAGGTTCAATATGGTTAAGATAATTGGGATAAAAAAGATAAATAACACCTGCTATTATATAAATTATAAAAAAAGCTACTGCACCATAACTATAAAAAAGCTCAAGCCTTTCAGAAATATTTACTCTAATGTTTATTTTAAACAAATGAAAAACCATCAACACAATGAAACAAAATACGGTTCCTCCAATCATTGTGGCATTGTGTAAAATAAACTTTAACGGATCTGCTATATATTCCATATTATTTCGTTCCAGCAAAAAAAGGAATGTATCTGTTTAATATATAATTGAAGGGCGCTATAATCAAAATGGTTAAAATAGAATGAATAAACAAAAACAAAATGTTTGAAGATTGTACAGAGTATGGAATACCCATAACCATCATTAATTTAACAATAATAATTAATGCCGGAATATGTAGAGCAAAGATCGTCAAAGAGTTGTTCCCAATATATCTAAATATACTTAAGCGCCCAACCATTACCGAAATATTAAACCAAAAGAAGATACCCAAAAATGCACCACTATAAAACAAAAAGATATTATTGAATTTGTTATAGTTCATATCAATCTTTCCATTGAAGTAGACTACAGTTAAACTCAGCATCAAAACAACAAACAAAATTATGATATTATTATTCGTTCTGTAGGTATGGCTATATCGTTTAAAAATATAACCAATACCAGAAAAAACTACAGCAGTAAACGCTATATCGATACTCCAGGGAAGCCTTATATTTAAATATTTTGAATCCAAATATCCGATCGCGGCAAACACAAACAAAAGCACAATAAGATGCGATTTTGATTTGGCAATCCTTAGAATCATAAAAAGCATAATCTGGGCTATAAATAAACATACAAAAAACCACAGTGGCGTGTTATGAATCAGCCACAAACCATTTCCATTGCCATACAAAACACCAACCAACGGCTTAATTGCTGGTACTTCCTGAGGAATGTTCAACAATTTAACCCTTGAAAGCCATAGTACATAAGAGATTAGATTAAAAAAAACATAAGGCACCAATAGTCGTTTTGCTCTTTTTATGCAAAACAATCTAAAATTGTTCAACGATTTTTCATTGAAGTTCAATCCGGCTATGAAGAAAAATAGGGGTACATGAAATGAAAAAAGATAATTGATAAGAAAATCTAGACATGAGATTGAGTGACCAAAAATAATAAAAATGACCCCGATGCCCTTCAGGTTATCGATCCAAAAAATCCTTTGATATTCTTTCATTTAAACTAAGTCTGCCCTTGAGTTTAATCCTATTGTGCGGCTACTTCTTAAAAACATTTATAAAGGAAAATATTTTTTTATTTGCCCATACATAGAAGATGTCGCTTCTAAGCAAGCGCAATTTTATTATGGAGAAGATATATAAAACCATAACGATAACAATCTTAAGTAAAATATTCAAATCAATAAAATTTTGATTTATCATCATACACATAGTAAGATTTAGGCCTATAATCTGACTCCATGTTTTCCATCTGAAAATATTCCCGATATGACGAATTGCATAAGTGATCGTGACCCCGACCAACACAATCTCACATATCAATGCCACCCATGCAGAACCAATATAGCTGTATTTTGGTATCAATAAATAATTCAAACCAACGCTCAAAGCAGCAGCAACAGCACCGAGCCAATATGCATATCTTACAACACCAATTGAGATTACAACGCTTGATATCAATAATGAATAGAAAATAATGACACTAACCCAAATCAAAATGTTAAATACATCTGCAGACGGCAGCATCTTGCTACCATAAACTAGGGAAATAATCTCTTGCGACATTGAAGTACATATTACACCTATTGGTAAAAGAATAATGGCAATAAATTCAGCTATGTCGCTCGTTATATATCTCAGTGATGCCTTGTCATTTTTAGCCTTCTCCGCAAATATAGGAATCAAAGGTGCAGTTACCATGGCCGCCAAGAAAGATGCTATTTCAACAAATTTGTATGCAGCACTGTATATTCCAACTGCATAATCAGATTTCATTCCAGCAAGCATCAGAATACAAACACGGTTGCTGATTATTATAAATATTGAGGAAATGCCTAAGGGCATAGCAAGTTTGATTATATTTTGTATTATCGATTTATTGATGTTAAACAAAGGCCTTACGGATATCCCTGATAAGTAGAATGCTATAAAAGCATATAAAACATTTGCAGATATATAGGCGGCGATGAAACTAAACAGGTTATTCGAGAACTGAAATGCAGCGGCAAGGAAAACAAGATGGGCAACCCCATATATTATTGAGGCATAAAAAGAATGCCAGGGACGTTGAAAAACCTGAAATATAGGTTCGAAGAACCTCGATGCCAAAAAAGGTATTGCCAAAGAGCCAATAATTAGAACAAAGAACATGTCTCTACGCAAATAATATGCTGTGATTATAGACCCCAAGATCACCAAGACATTGAGAAACAGTCTTAAAATTAGAAAATTTCCCCAATACATGCGAGGAGAGTCTTTGGTTTGGGCTATATCTTTGCCGAGCACAGGCATTAAACCAAAGTCTGCTAAAATTACAAATATCCCAAAATAATTTAAAACATATGCGTACTGTCCGAAAAAATCTGTACCGTAAAAACGTGCAATAAGAGCAAAGGCTATAAAATTTGAACCAAACGTAAAAACTCTTCCTAAACCCTGAGCAACAACGTTGATCAGGTAATGATTAAACAATTTCATGGTTTTCCATTATGTTTTGTCTACCAAGTTTCACCGCTTATCACCCTTTCGTACAATTCCATATAATCATTTGCCATCCTTCTTACTGTGAAATATTCTTCAGCATACGCACGACAGTCATGAGGTTTAATCTGCGATATATTATTAACCGCTGTAATTATGTCGTCTTTATCCCTACAGAGATATCCATTAAAACCATGAATTATCTGCTCTGGTACCCCACCCTCAGCAAAAGAAATCACAGGGGTTCCTGATGCAAAAGCCTCCAAAACTACAAGAGGAAATGCATCAAACCATCGTGGAGTCTGAATAAGGGCCTTTGCCCCGCAGAGGTAGTCGTTTATTCCTATAATCTCTCCGATATATGAAACGTTTTGCAAAAGACAAAGCAGTGGTTTTAAAACCATCAAATAATATAAATGGTCTTCGATGTTACCCGCTATTTGAAGTTTTTCCTTTGAGTTTCTGAATGCCAGAGCAGCTATATGTTGGCCTTTGTATTTAGCTATCTTCGCTATATGTATAAAATAATCCTTCTTGTTGTAACTGTACTGATAATCATCGAGATTTAGCCCATAGCGCACATATTTTGTTGATCTGCCATAAAGCGCTGCGTGGGCTTTACTGGACGCCACAAGATTGGGTCTATCATAATCGGGAAAATTTGGAACACAGGTTGATACCACAAAAGGAAACTTGTCTGTATGCCTTAACACATAAAGGTTATGAAAAGACCAATCGTGTATAACATCTACAGGATTACTATCAAGATATTCCTTCATAGCCAGATAAAGAAACTCCTCTGATATTTGATCCGATTTTTTCTTAATTCCGCTTGGCATATTGGAGGGGCTATAACCATCTACTTCAACTGTTTTGCCCGAACAAAAACTACCTGGCAACCCAAATAGTACCACTTCATTGCCCCGTCTTATAAGTTCCTCAGCCAAAAAATATACAACACGTTCAATACCCCCATACCCCTGTGGAGGTGTTGCTTTATATACAGTTGATACAATTGCAATCTTCATTTATGTTTTAATAGAACCTTTCTGAATACGCTTACAACATCAGTTACATCTTCATCGCTCAATGCTGGAGACAATGGAAGGGAAATGGTACGTTCTCCTATAAACTCAGCATTTGGAAAATCACCTATTTTCCAGCCATACACAGTTTGATAAAAAGGATGTAGGTGTATGGGGACATAGTGAACCCCTACACCGATATTTTCAGAGGTAAATGCATCCAGAAACCAATCCCTGCTTTTTCCAAGTCTATCAACATCAATTAACGGAGTATATAGATGGTAACCATGCTTTGTATCGGGTTCCGGGTCAGCAGGCAGCATACAATGTAAATCTGAAAATTGTTTGTTGTAAAACTCCCATATCTCTTTTCGTCTTCTCCAATAAGCATCAATGCGCTTCATTTGGTTTATCCCAAGCGATGCCTGCATATCTGTCATATTGTATTTAAAACCAGCATAAACAACCTTATAATGTTTGTATCCGTCATCGGAAAAACGTTTCCATGCATCTTTGCTCATACCATGCAGGGCAAGTGTTTTAATCCTTGATGCTATTGTTTCGTTGTCTGTGACTACCATACCACCTTCCCCTGTTGTAATGTTTTTAGTAACATAAAAACTAAAACAACCAATATCACCAAAGGTTCCTGCCTTTTTTCCTCTATACTCTGACTCTATTGCATGCGCACAATCCTCTATAATCATTAAATTATATTTTTTTGAGATATCCAGAATTGACTCCATGTTACAGCAACGACCGGCAAAATGTATTACAATTATTGCCTTTGTTTTTGATGTTATCTTTTTTTCTATCTCAGATGGCGATATGTTCATTGTTTTCTTTTCGCAATCTGCAAGAACAGGTTTTGCACCGCAGTGTATTATTGAATTGACGGTCGCACAGAAAGTCATGGGCGTGGTTATAACCTCATCCCCATGCCCTACCCCGCTTGCAAGCATGGCAAGATGAAGGGCAGCGGTACATGAATTTACAGCAACTGCATATTTCGTTTTTTTATATTCTGCAAAAACCTCTTCGAACTGATGGACCCTGGGGCCCGTTCCTATCCATCTGCTTCTTAAGCATCTTACAACCTCAAGTACATCTTCCTCTTCAATTAGGGGTGCACCAAACACCAAAAAATTTTCTTTTTTCCTTATAGGTTTTCCCCCTTCTATTGCAAGCATTTACTTTTTGTCTCCTCAGTTTATTAAACTCGAATAAAAGTCTCTTAACTCCCTGCATGTTTTTTTAAATGTAAAATTTTTAACGATTTTCTGTCTCGCAGATTCACCTAAATCAATTCTCAAGTTTTTTTCATATATTATCCGTATTATCGCTTCTTTTAATAACATATAATTTCCAGGATCTACCAAAATTCCATTGCAACCGTCGTCAACAATTTCAGGAATACCCCCCACATCTGATGCTATGACAGGCTTACCACATGACATTGCCTCGATCAATGTGATTCCAAAAGCCTCAAATAGAGATGGCAATACAAAACAATCTATAAAATTATAAAAAGGAGGTAAAGCATTGTTTGGTAAAGGGCCTAACAAATGAAAGTTGCTAATATTACTCCTTTTTATTTGTTGAATAAGATCTTCCTCACAAGGACCGACCGCAAAAAACTCAGCAATGCCTTCCAGTTCTGATGCAACCTTAAAAAGCAAATCCGTCCCTTTGGCACTGCTCAATCTACCAACAGTACCTATTCTCGGCAAATCATGATTATAATCCTGCTGTAAAGTAAAATCCTCTGAATTTCCAGGCTTGAAAAAATTCGCGTCAACACCATTATAAATTACTTTGATATTTTCAATGTTATGTGTCTGCTCTAATAATTTTTTGCTCCATTTACTACATGTAATAAATGCATCAGCGTATTTATTGACTATATTTTTACTATGTGCATACAAGGGCGGTAACCACGGTCCATGAAAATGAACTATTTTTTTAATATTCTTTTGAAGAAACGGGAAAATGAGGCTTTCTGTTGGATACTGGACTTCAAGGATGTCAGAATCTGATATAAACTTGTTAATCTTTCTTGTTGAAGCCATTATAGTTATTGCTTCAATATCAAAATCATTTATCTTTTCATGTAGCTTTGTCTTTCTGAGAAGGGCTGAAAATTTAGAGTTTCTTGAGATAAATGGAACGCTTAGGTATTTAATGATGTTTTCATCAGCTAATGAGTTGAAATCATTTGTAAATTTACCTTTCCCAAGAATAAGCCCTACATTGAAATCATCAGAAAGGTTTTTTGCAACATTTAAAATGTATGTTTCTGATCCACCGTAAGCTGTACCCGCAGAAGACATCAAAAAAGTTATATTTGGCTTCATGTTGAAATATTCAATCTATTTTTGAATTCATCAGTTCCTGTCGAACGCTTTCCCTCTTAATGGATTGGTATATCTTTAATATCGAGGAAAAGGTTAATATTATGTAGCATCTTATATTTATTCGATAAATAAATCATTACAAGTTCTTGTAAAACTGCACTAATTCTTCAGATGTTTTTTGGATAGTAAATTTTTCAAGTACCTTCTGTCTGGCTGCTTTAGATATATTAATCCTCAGATTTTCCTCATTAATTACTTTAAGTATCAACTCTTTCAATAAAACATAATTTCCTGTCTCGCATAAAATACCATTATATCCATCATCAATAGCTTCAGGGATGCCACCTACGTTTGATGCTATAACAGGTTTACCGCATGACATAGCTTCAAGCACCGTTACAGGAAAAGTTTCTTCAAATGATGGCAATACAAAACAATCTATAAATTTATAAAAAGGAGGCAAAGCATTATTGGGTAACGGGCCAAGAAAGTGAAAATTGCTGGTAGCCTTTTTTAAATTATTTTTAATAAAATTTTCTTCGTAAGGACCGACCGCAAAAAACTCAGCAATGCCTTCCAGTTCTGATGCAACCTTAAAAAGCAAATCCGTCCCTTTGGCACTGCTCAATCTACCAACAGTACCTATTCTCGGCAAATCATGATTATAATCCTGCTGTAAAGTAAAATCCTCTGAATTTCCAGGCTTGAAAAAATTCGCGTCAACACCATTATAAATTACTTTGATATTTTCAATGTTATGTGTCTGCTCTAATAATTTTTTGCTCCATTTACTACATGTAATAAATGCATCAGCGTATTTATTGACTATATTTTTACTATGTGCATACAAGGGCGGTAACCACGGTCCATGAAAATGAACTATTTTTTTAATATTCTTTTGAAGAAACGGGAAAATGAGGCTTTCTGTTGGATACTGGACTTCAAGGATGTCAGAATCTGATATAAACTTGTTAATCTTTCTTGTTGAAGCCATTATAGTTATTGCTTCAATATCAAAATCATTTATCTTTTCATGTAGCTTTGTCTTTCTGAGAAGGGCTGAAAATTTAGAGTTTCTTGAGATAAATGGAACGCTTAGGTATTTAATGATGTTTTCATCAGCTAATGAGTTGAAATCATTTGTAAATTTACCTTTCCCAAGAATAAGCCCTACATTGAAATCATCAGAAAGGTTTTTTGCAACATTTAAAATGTATGTTTCTGATCCACCGTAAGCTGTACCCGCAGAAGACATCAAAAAAGTTATATTTGGCTTCATGTTGAAATATTCAATCTATTTTTGAATTCATCAGTTCCTGTCGAACGCTTTCCCTCTTAATGGATTGGTATATCTTTCTGTAAAGAAATAGAGATAAGCCCTCCCATGACCTTGAAAAAAGCCTTGCCGTTCTAATTATTGCTGGTCTTGTTGCCCTATTTATTAATATGTCACCTATAATATATTTCATTTTTTTTGTGAAAGGCACTGTTAGCTGAAAATCAACGAGACTGAGTTGTTTTTTTAGGTGGGGTGACTTTTTATACCATTTCGCTAATGCTATACCATCTTTTTTTGCTACATTCAGATATTCATGTTCCTGAAGATAGTGGTCGTGATAACCTAATGCCTCTGGGTTATATATAATTTTTAAACCAAAATGGGATAAACGCTCCGAAAGCTCCACATCTTCGTGATATCTAATGCTTTCTTCAAAAAGACCATGTTTTAATAAAAATGATTTTTTGACGGAAACATTACATGTGTAAAATGCAAGCCAATCCAGTTCAACCATTCCTTTCCACAATCCATAATTGGCATCAAGATGCAGTTTAGCAAAAATCGAATATGGCACCTCAGGGGACACTGTCATCCTGCCCAATACTGAAATATTCTCCTCAGGGTATTTTTTATGTGTCCGTAAATGCTCTTCCAACATAGACGGGATTGCAATAGTATCATCGTTTATAAATAATAAAATGCTACCCCTTGCAGCATGAATTGCGTTGTTCCTTGCTGCATTAGCACCTTTATTGGGTTGCCATAAATAATTTATAAAACATGCTGTATCTGCTAATGCCTCTTCGCTTACCTTCTTCGTATCATCTTCAGACCCATCGTCAGATACAATAACCTCATACGTATTTGCAGGAATGCTTTGCTTTGAAAGCGCCTTAAGACATTTTTTAAGTACAGATGCACGATTGTATGTCGGGATAATGACCGAAATATCAATTATTTTAGAATCCATCAGATAAACCCTTTCATAACAATAATCTTTCAAAAATATCTATTCTGTATTAAGATAGCTTAAATCACATTTATTTGCTATCATATAAATATTTTTTGTATACCAATGAATATTTTGCTTGCACATAATTTTTATAAATATTTTGCCGGTGAGGACTCAATCGCCTTACGGGAAAAGGGACTGCTCGAAGAAAACAAAGAACAGGTATATTTTTACACAAAGGACAATAAAGAAACTGATAGCTATAATTTAAACAAAAAAATAAATTTTTTTGCACAAACCATTTTTTCTTCTTCAACAAAAAAAGAACTGAAAACCATTATAAAAGATTTTAAACCCGATATAGCCTATACGCACAATATATTTCCCCTTATTTCACCATCCATTTTTCATACTCTCCATGCCGAATCAATCCCCTGCGTCCAGAATGTTCAGGATTACAGATGGCTCTGTCCTAACGGTGTATTTTACATAAATGACAGCATATGTGAAAAATGTAAAAATGGTGCATTCTGGAATGCGATACGTCATAAATGCTTCAGAGATAGCTTTCTGTTGAGCGGACTATATGCTACCACGATAGGCACTAACAGGTTGTCTGGCGTCTTCAAAAAGATTGATGCGTTTGTATGCACAACGGAGTTCAACAAGCAAAAACTGATGGAGGCTGGCATTGAAGAAAAAAGGCTTTTTATAAAACCAAATTATTTAGACATAACTAATATTGAACCATCGGTTGGCACAGGAAATCATATTATATTCTTAGGTAGGTTATCCCAGGAAAAAGGCCTGTGGACACTCATAAAGGCCTTCGAAAAAATTAAAGACCTCCAACTAAAGATTGTTGGCACAGGTCCATTAGAACACCCATTAAGAAAATATATAAAAGAAAATTCTATAAACAACATATCAATTGAGGGATTCAAGGAAGGTGATGAAAAAAACAATCTTATAAAGAATGCTTTATTTATGGTTTTCCCTTCAGAATGGTACGAGCATTTTCCGATTGTTCTTCTTGAGGCATTTGCCTTTGGCAAACCAGTCATTGCATCTGATATAGGCAATATGCCCCTGATTGTTGAAAATGAAAAAAGTGGATTACATTTCAAGGCTGGAGATATTGACGATTTGATAGAAAAAATTAGAATTCTCTCTCAAAACAATTCTGAAATCACAAGGATGGGAGAGTTTGCACGTAAAAAGATTGAAACTTATTACACCCCAGAGATAAACTACAAAATCTTGAAATCAATCTTTCAAAAGGTAGCCCACTAAATTGTACACAATACAACCAGGCAACACTCATACTAACTATAAGCTAATCACGCATGTTTTCCAAAAACAGATATGCTGAATTGAAAATATTTAAACATCCTATGGGATTTCATCTTTACATCACTTTTTCCTGTTTTGATGAACAAACAAAAATACAAAACAGCTCTTAGCAAAAATCCAATTGAGATCAATAAATCATATAAAACGATTGGTTGATTCTTGTTGTAATATTTAAAGAGTAAACGGATATTTTTAAGCCACAAAAAAGAAAATTCGCTTATCTCTTTTTGCTTTTTTGCACTGCCGCCCTGCAAATGGACTATTTTCATATGGGGCAAATACACTACCCTATATCCATATTTTCTGATACGACAACCCCATTCTATATCATCGGCATACATAAAAATGCCTTCATCCATCAAACCAACTGTTTCAAGGATTTCTTTTCTTACTAAAAATCCAGCGCCACTTATCCAGTCAACCTCGATTGGCTTACTTAGTTTATTGTAATTTAAAAAAATGCCTTTGAATCGATCTGGTTTCAATTTAGACAGAAACAATGAGAAATTAAATACAGTATTAATTACAGGCATATAACCAGCATCTCCAACCTGATGGCGGCCATCTTCATAGATCAACTTGCAACCACTTGCTCCAACATCAGGGTTGCTATCCATAAAATCAGTCCATTTTTTTAAAATATTGACATCAATTATGATAGTGTCGGGGTTTAAAAGCAGAATATATTTTCCCTTGGCCTTTCTTATTGCCACATTATTTGCCCTGGTAAAACCCATATTGATATCGCTCTCGATCAAATGTACAAGTGGAAATTCTTTTTTTAGAACTTCTACAGAGCTATCTTTGGAAGCATTATCGACTATTATGACTTCGAAATCAAAACTTGTGTTTTTTTCAAAAAGAGAAACAAGGCATGGTTTAAGCAGTTCAATTGAATTCCAATTTACAATAATAACCGATAGCGGCAGCATCCTCATAAAATAGTATAGACCTTTTTCATTGCAAAAAAAACCCTGCAAAGCATTTTATCATCAATCAACACTACTTTACAGGGTGATTTTCAAGAATTCAGTTCTTTGTTTGATGGTTGTTTTTCTTTTTTTGATACAAAACACTTACCGCTCCTATTAAGCCAATCATACTGTATACAAGCATTGATGTGCTCATTAAAACACGAAAACCAGGGTCAAACATCCCATGAATAATCTGCGCTAAAAGGCCGGCAGAAACGCCAACCAATATTCCTGAATACCAAAGCGGTACTTTTGATAATAACCTGATAGCCACAATAAAACTAGACAAGAAAATCCATACAAAAGCAATGATTCCGATTGTACCGGTTTCAGTCCACACTCCAAGAAAAAGATTATGAACAAGACCCTGCGTCTGAAATAAAGATGAACCCCCTGTTGTATCATACGTCCTGAAAACCTTGGCAAAATTATTCATGCCTACGCCTGCAATAGGGAATTGCTTTATTACCGATATTGCAGCGATGTTCAATGGACGTCTCGTTCCAGCCGAACCATAGTCATAAGCCTGAAACCTTTTTGCGATTGTGGGATAAAAAATAACACCCAAAACAATTACAGCGGCTAATCCAAAAAAGAGTGACAAAATGAATTTTTTCTCTGTAATCCTTTTCCTAAACAACAATAAAAATACAATCGGTAGAGAAACAGCAGTGGCTAACCAACCACCTCTTGAAAGTGTTATAATCAACCCATAAAGACCAAAAAGGAAGACAACAGTGTACCATAATTTAAGCATTTTGTTCTCTTCAACCAGGATCATAGCAAACATCAAAGGCAATAACAGTTCGAAAAAATACGCAAGTCCATTTGCATGGCTGAACGTACCCGATACCCTGCTTTGTAAGTACCCAAGTCCAAATTCATATCTTGTTTCCCCAAAGGCATATAAACCAAAAAGACGGCCTGTTTTATACTGATAAAATGAAAGTAAAAATTCCAAAAAGACGCATATGGACAACGTTAAAATAAAAACAGATATATATTCTCTCTTTCCAAAATTCATTACAGTGTAAAATATTATCAAAAGAAACATTAAACGAACAAGCTCAAGCACTACGAGTTCTTTAGACAATGCATTATACAGGCTCAGTATACCGCTTAACATATAGAGAACTAATGCAAATAAAATCATTCTGTTGCTGTAAAAACGCTTTATTCCACTAACGATACGGTCATAATAGAATACAATATACAAGACTACGCTAGAAAGAAATGTTACACCAATATCAACACTTGTTACACCAATGTAGTGTCTAAAAAACAGGTTAACATCGAGGTTGAAAGGTATTCCAAGACCAAGCGTAAAAATTGATATGTACGTTATGGCCTTCTGATTCAAAAAATATATTGCTATACCGCCAACAAATAATCCTGCTGTAATGGCAAGCGCAGTGCTGTATTCAAGTGTTTCGATTGATATTGCTAATACAACTGCAAAAACACCCATAAAAATTGGAAATAATATTTTTGTTACTGATGTTTCAGTTGATGGATTTGATGTTTTCATAACACATTAAGTTTTATAGGTAATTATTATATCGCAATTAGAGGAATTTGTATATTGCCTGTGGTATTATAAACTGCTTTCTGTTAAGAATGGCCCCCAATATTCTGACATTTGCACCTTCCAGATCGTTTTTCACTGATTTCGCCACTTCCCATCTTGTAACATCGGCATTTAAAATCATAATCAAACCATCTGTTTTGTTCGCCAATAATGTAGTTTCTGGATTCCCCAATAAGGGAGCAGAATCAAATATTACAAGGTCGTATTTTTCTTTTAATTGCTTTAAGAGAATTTCGAATTTGGCTGATTCAAATAATGTTATAGGATTTTTTGTCTGTTGACCAGCAGAAATAAAAAAAAACTTTTTTGAAATGATCTCATTCACAATATCCTGTATACCAGCATCGCCCTGCAAGGCATCATATAGACCTTTTTTTCTTTTCATTCTAAATTGGTTTTGAAGAACAGGGTCTCTTAAATTTCCATCTATGAGAACGACACTATTTGCAGAATTCTCAGCAAAGGCATATGAAAAATTCAATGACATCGTTGAAGCTCCGTCTCCACGTCTAAAACCAGAAAAAACTATTGAATGACTGATCTGCGTTTCTTTTTTTATTTTTGGTTTTCTTCCAACTCCTTTTTTTGTTACAAGCTCCTTTTCGTCTCTCTTTTTCATTTCATCAAGATCCATTTTCAATTTCCAAAGTGTCTTAAAAAAATGGTCATACATATTTCTAAGATTGCAGAGTTGAAGACTCTCGTCTATTTCTGCAATTTCTTTTTCTTCAACTATCGGTATCTTTCGAGGTCTACCCATTTAAAATTCCATTTTTAATAAATAATTCAAAATGAAGATGACTTGTACAATTATTTTTTCGCAAATTCGATTACTTCTTTCGGTATTAATATTTTCTGACCCTTTGCAAGACTATTTAAATTTTTCATTCCAGGATTAGCAGTCCTTATCAGATTTATTGATTCATTATAGATTAAATGTGTAGGTATATTGTATTTATCCCTTAGAATACTCACTAATGTTTCGTTAGTTCCCACTACATACTCCTGTTGGTCCTTATCTTCATTTTTCTTTGATGTATTATCTATTATTTTGTTGTGATTTTGTCCTGCATTATCAATAGGAAGGTTATTTCGGATATTATGAGACTTTTGTTGAATAAAGGTACTCGTTGGAACATTGCTCATGTTCGTTTGATGCATTGTTTGCATTTGTACTGGGGTTACATTCGTATTTTGAATTGCCTTCTGATTATCCGCTTGCTGAATGGCTTCATGATTATTTTTTTGTTCTTTCGTCATCCTGCTTATTTCAATTTCTGATTTAATCTTTTCGAGTTCAACCTCAAGCAAAGCTCTACGTTTTTCCAATTCAATTCGCCTTTGCTCCATTTTGTCACTTAACAGATCCATGCCTATATTTTTATCTTCAGAAGAAACTTCGTTTTTACTTTCTTGATTTTGTCTGCCTAAAAAAACATTATCAGTTGGGTTGATTGAGGCAAACATAACCTGTTGCGTTTGTTGCGTATCGTGCGAAATAAAGCGTTGCATCGCTATGGTGTTTTGAAAAAACATCATGCTTTGATATAGGTATATAAAATATCCACATATTCCAATAATAACTAAAACAATAAAGGCTAATCCGTTTGGTGTAGCCGTTATAAAACTTGTTGTAGTTGTTGCTGTTTTCTTTCCATTACGATGCAATATTTTGTTTAAAACATTTGCAATAGTACTTGAATCATTCGAGGAAGATACACCATTGTTTCCTGAAACATTTCTCATCGGGACTGCAATCAAGAATGGGACACCAAGGATCTCATCAATGTCTGCATCATCCCTGAAGGTATGATTAAAAAATTCACGTATAGCAGAAAAACCAAAGCTGAGGAAGAGACCTATCATCGCAGACGCAATTATAATAAAACCTTTCTTTGGATAAGTCGGTGTCAAAGGCGGAATAGCAGGTGTAGCAATTCTTACACTTGAAATTCTCTGAGAATCAAGGTCATCAGAAATTCTTAGCTCTTCGCCCTTTTTCTTATACATCTGATAGCTAAGTTCAGTTAATTCTCTATCCCTTTCAAGCTGTCTTAATAAATATGTTTTTGAGTTTACATCATTCAATATCTTTCGTTCGTTCTCTACATCCTTTGCTAAACTACTTTTTCTATTCTCAGCCAATGACAATTCCATATTTGCGATGTTTAGAAGGCTATCAGCCTTTTGTTTTCGAAGATTATCAAGCTGTGCATCTATAGACTTAATTTCCGCCGCCTCTGTTGTATATATTTTTAGAAGTCTTTGACGTTCGCTTTTCAATCTAAAATATGACTCATCGATTGTTCGCAAATATTCCTGTCTATTCACCATAGTGCTTCCCATCTCGGGTGTTTCAATCCAGACATTTGGCTGCGCAGCCATTTCCTTAATCTTTTTTATTTTTGCCACGGCTTGCGAAACATCAAGCGCTGCAAGGTTATATTTATTTTCGAGTTCTGCAAGGTTTCTCAGATGCAATTCCTTTTGTAAAGATATATTTGCTATGTTTGTATCTTTCAGAAACATCTGGAGATTATCTTCGGTTTCCTTAAGCCTCTTATCGGTCAACTCAATCTGCTCATTATAAAACTTATGAGACCTCTGTGATTCATTTACGAGTGTATGTTGCAATATGTATTCATCTGCATATAAATTTGCAACCAACGCCGCAAATTTCGGGTCGGTCCAATCAAACGTTAAAGAAATCATATCTGTGTCCTCAAGAAAACTAACCCTTAAAGAACTCATAAACGTTAATATCATGCCCTTATCTTTGGGAGTCTTTTTTGTTATTCCAACTGAGGTGAAAACAGACTTGATCATATCCTTTATATTTCTGAATGTCCTCGAAAATATAGATTGATCCCCTTTCATAGGTTCAATCTTACCTTTAAGTCTTTCTATTACCTTTTCTGTTAAATATTGACCTTTTATCAATTCAATTTCGTTGCGGATATTCTGGCTTCTTTCTTGGATAAGCAAATTTTGCTTTTCTGGCATTAGCTCGATCCCTGAGAATTGTGCTTTACCAATTTTGATCAATATCTTTGTTTCTGCACGGTATTGCGCAGGAGTCACAATACAATAAATCAATGCAATAACGATAGAAGTAACAAACACAGAAACAATTAGTGTCTTATTCTTGAAGAATATATAAAATATGTCTCTTAATGTTAGAAGCTTCTTTGCTCCCATCTTCCGTTCCTGTTGTATTGTTTTTCTTTAATATAAATGCAAGCTTGAAACATATCTCTTATTACTCCAACCCTATTCAATCGAAATTGTACCTGTAGCTAAAGTCTTTCCACCTAATCCATACGAGAATCCTAAATTCTCGCCCTGCCACAAAAATAACTGTCTTATATATTGATCAACCCACTGGTTAAGCTTTGCTATGCCTGTTTTCGGTACATAAATTACACTATTATTAGGAACCACCATATCCTCTTCTAATTTCAGATTATTCATAATATTATAAAGGTTAACAGTCTTCAAAATAGGTTCATTTTTTTCATTCCAGTACATTATCTTTACCTGGTCCATAGCACTGGTCGGAAGATACCCCCCTACGTTTGCAAAAAGCTGCAGTAAAGTTAGAGGCCTTGTCATTTGTACGGGACCAGGTCTTGGCACCTCGCCAAAAATAAAAACACGATTTCCAGTAATACTCTCTATTAAAATAGAAACATTTAGATTATTGAACTCGTATCTATATTCATTATTAATTATGTCCCTTAATTCATCTATTGTTTTACCGGCAGCTTTAATACCTCTTAAAAGAGGAAGATAGACATTACCGTCTGGTCCAATCGAAACCAATTTTGCTTGGCCTCTTGGAGCATTTGTTATTGCCTTTTGAAGTTCTGTCATTTTTGAAGAAAACTTGTTTACGCTAACGGTAACAACAGGCGAATTATATATGTCTGAAAATTGAACCTTTATATTAGATGCAAGTTCTGCAGGCTTTAGTCCAGCAGCTTGAAAATCGCCTTTAACAGGTAATGTAATTTTCCCATCAGGACGAACTACGACAGTTCTGTTAACTTGTGGATGAAAATAAAAATCAACATTTAATTCATCATTAACACCTATTCTGTAATCCTGCGCCTCTGAGACAAGTGACAGATGATACATTACTTCAAGCATATCACCAGGCGATAGTCTGTAAAAAGTAAAGCCTTCTCTAACCTCTTTAATAAGATTTTGTCGTAGTTTATTTTTTTCAGCTTCGGTTAAATTATCTGTTTCTCTTAACTGAACAGTTTCTCCTCCTGGCGTTCTTTTCACTCCGCTTGTAATGCCAGATTCAGAAGCACATCCGTTAATAAATAGTAATGTTAAAATTAAAATAATAAAATAAAACTTTTTTAAATTATCTTTTAAATTTATCTTTCCAATTTTATCTTTTCTTTTATTAATTAGAAGAACCTTATTTTCTAAAATATTAACTATTTCTTTTTCCATAATATTTAAATTATTTTGTAAATACCTGTAAAATAGGCTACCGCCGTTGGCAGTATGTTGAATAACATTCGAAAATAACTTTATTTTATTTTTCATAAAATATCTTTTATTACAATAATAATATTAATTGTACAACGCCATTAAAAAATGTCAAGAAAATTATTTATACAACATTCTTTTTTTATTGACATATTTTAAAATTGTGCGAAAATTAAATACATATGTTCTATTTATCATAATTTATAGAATGCTGATATTATTGCTTTTAGAATTATATAAGATGAATTTAAAAAGTTATATATTTTTAGACAGTGAATTATTATTTTATATTTTTTATTTTAAGTATGCTTCGTCATATTTTTGAATTAAAATAAATATTGGAGGAACAATTATGATAAATAAATTTAAATTTCTGTATTTTGTAATATTTACAACAGTTTTTGTTAACATGTTATTTGATAAGTTCGACACTTTCGCATTTAACCAGGATGATTATATAAAATTGATCACAACAAACACATGTCAGAACTGCGATTTATTCAGATTAGACCTAACACGCAAGGACTTGACAGCATCGATTCTTGATAATGCAAAAATGACAGATACTGATTTGACAAATACCGATTTTTACTTTTCAAGCTTGAAAAAGGCCTCCCTAAATATTTCAAACCTCACAGGAGCAAATTTATCAGGAGCAAATTTATCAGGAGCAAATTTATCAGGAGCAAATTTATTTAATGCTGATTTTTCAGAGGCAGATCTTTCCAATGCAAATCTAACCGGTGCAAATCTAACCGGTGCAAAATTTTTTAAAGCTAATCTTTCAAGGGCCGACCTTACAAATGCCAATCTGACGAGGGCTATTTTGTCTGATGCTGATATCACGCGTGCCATTATGACAAATGCCAATTTAAATAAAGCTATAATGAGGAACACCAATCTATCAGGATCAAACCTGATAAGGACTGATTTATCTGGAGCTAATCTTTTGAATGCTAATCTCTTCAGTGCAGATTTGCATTATGCAAACTTCTCTGGAGCTGTTATTCATGGAGCTAATTTTACAAATGCAGATTTAAGCAGAGCAACTTTTGTAAGTTCTGATATTACAGGAGCTAACCTTAGTAACTCAGATCTTTATTTTTCTGATTTTTCAAATGCAAATTTAACTAATGTAACAATGTTCAGGTCTGCTGTCTCAAAAGCCATATTCTTCAATACAATTTTAACTGGTGCCACTTTAGCAAATGGTAAAGTATTTCTTTTCGGTGTAAATGATAATCCAAACATCGAATATCATGAATAGAGATTAATTATTAATCTGTATAATTCTAAATATACAATAAGATTTTATTTTAATATCCAAATTTATTTAAATATATATTTTAAACTAAATATATATTTTAATACTTTGTTACCTATTGATAATAAAGCTTTTATTAGCATTGTTTGTATAAACTCTTTTTTCAAATATAAGGTTATCTAATTATATCTTTAATATTACCTAATACTAAAAATATTATCTGTTACTTTTCATTAATGAATATTTTATCTTTAATACCTCATAATTAATATTGTATCATAATGTTATCATTAACAATATTATTTATTTCGTTTTGATAATTTTAGACGATTGATAATTTTATTATATTTTATCGTTGTTTATATTTGATTTAATGTATAACTAATTATTGCTTTTTATGTACGTTGAATATCATGAACCATTATTCTATCTAATTTAAAATATATATTATTTTTTATTCTAAATTTAACTTATATCGAGTAATTTATTATTTATTTTATATTTCTCGTATTATATCTATATAACTGCATTTATAATAATGAGATTGTTTATTTTTTGAAATCTCACAACCATAATTTTATATATATTTAATATGTCTGTCAGATATTTCGAATAAACAGAATATTTTACAATTATAATAACATTTACTGGTATCACATAAATCTTTAATATTATTATATATGCTGGAATTACCTAAACACCTTATTTGATATAGAAGTATTAAAGCTTATTAAATGAAAATAATATTATTAAATGTTTTATTATTCAAATATATAACTGATAATATATTTGAACTGCATATTAAATATGCCAATTGTAACATCATGATATTATAGTTATATTAGTATAATCACAACTATGTAATATTTAATATATCGATTGCGCGATAAAATTAAAATATATTCATTATAATATCGGTTAATATTTTATGTTATTAATTATATTTGTAATATCAGCTATTTAATAGATTGTTTATTCATGAAACAATTATTTATTAATGGCAATTTTAAAGATATTATTTAATATTATCTTATATCTAATTGATATCATACATGATATAATATTGTCGAATTACGATATTGTTATAGCGCTTTCTGGGCACATTTCCTGACAACAGTAGCAACTAATACATTTTTTATAATTTATATTTGGAGTTATTCCTGAATTTGAGATAGCTTTTACAGGACATACATTTAAGCATATTTGACAGTTCCTGCATCTATTTTTATTTATCTTTGGCCTTTTTATAAAAATTTTGCTTAATGTGGTTTTTATAAAAACTGGAAGTCTCCAATCCGTATTGATGGTTTTAGGAAATTTAAAATCAACAAAACATTTTTTGCAAACATCAATATCATTAGAAAAAGGATAAACACAACATGCAGAATATTTTTTTATTAAATTATGTTTCAAAGCCATGTCGCTTATTGGCATAGGTTCAGAAGTTCCGATCAATTTTTCAATCACATAATCCAGTTCAAATGAGCTTTTACATGCAAGCATAATCCCAAAATTATTTACTCTTCCGTTTGATGGACCATCACCATCCATTCCTGAAATACCATCAAGAATCGTAAGGGATGGTTTTACAACATTGTATATATCTATTAAAACAGAAGCAAACAACATCCTGTCTTTACCAGCTTTTAAATGCCACTTAGCCTTTTCAAAAGACGGGATAAAACCAAACATGTTTTTAACTCCAAGTGTTAATCCCATCATGCTATGCGATTTAAGCTTTGGAATATTTATTATAAAATCATAATCATCCGGATCTTCACCAAGGGTAAATTTGCTATAAGGAGATATCCCTTTTATGTATTTTATAATCCTACGGTCAAATGATCTGATCTTTAAATTATGACTTTTTACAATAGACATAATTCCGCTTTGCATTAAAACCTTCTCTGTCGATTCATAACCAGGACTATCGCCAATGGAAACGCTACAAGATAAATCCAGAAATATCTCTGAAATCGCCTGAACAAATATTGGATGTGTTGTAACTGCCTTTTCTGGTGTCTTAGAGCTTAACAGATTTGGTTTTAAAAGTATTTTTGATTTTGTGACTTTAAAATTAATTTCATTTAAACACTTTTCAATGAATTCTTTTATTTTTTTGACATCATATGTATCACATACACCTGCTAATACCTTTTCAAGCATAAATCTACTGTTTTGAAAATTTTGCTTCGAGGAAGGTTATACACATATTGCCGTATTTCATCTCCCAACAAATATTATTCTGCTCATCATCTAAATTATATCTAATTTTATATGTTTTAGCATTTTCACTATTTTTATTATTCATTGCAGTATTGTTTCTGTTTGTTAAATCGTTAATAAATTCACTCATTTTAATCCCGAAATCATCCTCGAATTGACCCTCATCATAAAAAGAACCTTTCCTCGAAGTCATAATAAACTTGTCAACATCTTTTTGCATATGAAAAACTGTATCACCAAAAGGACCAAACACATCTATTAAAAGTTTATCTGGGTACTCGAGAATCAAAGACATTGACCCAGAATATCTTGAATCTTTCCAAACCAAATCAAGTTCACAAAGCGCCTCAATATATTGAATGTTATTCGGCCATACAATCTTGACCTCTCTGTGTGGCTTTAAAGTACAAGCTGAAAATAATAGAAGAATAAATATAAGTAATATCTTGGCTTTCACTTGTGCCTTTCTTCTAATTCCATCAGTTTTTTCTTTATGATCTTCTTCTTTTCATTGTCTTTCTCTAAAGTAATCGATCTCTCATAATGTTCTTTTGCTTTTGCATAATTCTTTAAAATTGCATAAACATCACCAAGATGCTCAGCGATTGTTGGGTCATTTGGCAGTTTTTGGTAAGCTTTATCTATTTCGATCAAGGCCTTTTCATATTCTCCCCTCTTAAAGTAAACCCAACCCAGACTGTCTATTATATAACCATCATCTGGTTTTTTCTCTAAAGCCTTTTTTATCATTTCTTCGGCTTTGTCAAGGTTTATTTCTTTATCAGCCCACGAATATCCAATAAAATTAAGTGCATTTGCATGTTCAGGGTCTACTTCCAGTACATCTTCCATGTATTTCAAAGCTCTTTCAGTATCACCTATCTTTTCGTACAACACACCTGTCTGATATAATAACTCAACGTTTTTAGGGTTATTTGTAAGCGCTTTTTCAAGCACATCTATTCCTCTTTTATAATCATCCTTTTCTTCATAAAGTGTTGCCAGCATCATATTTATATCGATATTATCCTTAATAATATCTGCTAATTCTGAGAGTTTTTTTATACCCTCGTCAATTAAACCGGATTTCATATAAAGTAATGTAAGGCTTTTGATAGCAGTTTGAAACTCATCTGATTTTGGGTCAATTTTTAAAAATTCATCAATGGCTCTTTTTATATCACCTTTACTCTTTAAAGCAAGAGCAAGATATAACCTGACAGCATTGTTCTTAGGGTTTGACGCAAGCAAAATGTTAAATTCCCTTATTGCCTCATCGTGTCTTCCCTGCTCAAGATGCAATAGACCTATCTTCACCCTTACAGAAAGATCACCCCTATCAACATCAGATAATTTTTCAAATTCATTTATCGCTTTATCGTATTGTTTTTGTTTAATGAATATGTTGGCAATCTTAGACCTTGCCTTTTTATTCTGTGGGTCAAAGACAATAATCGTTTGATAATATTCAATTGCTTGTTTAAAATTATTTTCAATCTCAAATATATTTCCTAAATCTAAAAGTGCTGGTTCAAAGTTAGCCTTTAGTTTTAATACGTTATTGTAATATATTTTCGCCTCGGTATACTCTTTTAATTCAGCTTTTATTCTGCCTATATAGTAAATTGTAATAATATTTTCATTATCATATTCAAGAATTTTTTTGTATATCCTTATCGCCTCTTCATATTGCTTTTCATTAATATATATAGCACCAAGATATAAGTATGCCTCAGTATCTTCAGTGTTTAAAACAATACATTTTTGATACATATTTTTTGCTTTTTCTATATCACCTTTAGCAGAATATATGCCACCCAATAAAATTAGGGCATTGCGATTGCTCTCGTCCAATTTTATTGCTTCATTTAAAATACTCTCAGCCTTATTTAGCTCACCCCTTTTGATATACGCAAAAGACAACTCGCTCATTAAGCTTGATGATTTTTGATTGTAAAGAAGTGCGGACCTGTAATTTTCTATCGCTTCATCTAAATCGCCTTGTAGATCACTTCTGTAACCCTTTAGAAAATGATGAATCGATTTTGAATAATCACCCGCAATTACATAAAAAGGCATTAAAAAAATTATGATAAGAATAATATATATCTTCATATCAATGTATTAATCTTCCAACCCTATTCCATCTAATACAATCTAAAACACTATTTGACTTATTGTTCCATGAAAAATACAATATAAAAGCCTTCCCGACGAGGTCTTCTTTCTTCACAAACCCCCAAAATCTACTGTCAAGACTTCTGTCTCTGTTGTCACCCATTACAAAATAGGAGTCTTTTGGCACAATTATTGGTCCAAGATTATCTTTTGGTGATAAATAAGCAGGAATTATGTCATTATCTTTATAATGTCCCCACCTGTCATCAATTCTTTTATCATTGACATAAATGACCTTGTTTACTATCTCAAGTTTATCGCCCCCAGTAGCAATAACCCTTTTTATAAAATCCTTACTCTTGTCCATCGGATAACGAAATACAACTACATCTTCCTTTTTTGGATTACCCAGACTAAAAATAACAGTATCAGTAAACGGCACTTTCATTACATAACTGAGCCTATTGACAAGCAGATGATCACCTATCAGCAATGTTGGCTCCATAGAACTCGACGGTATTTTAAACGCTTGAACAATAAAACCCCTTACAAAAAATGCAATAATAGCCGCTATAACAAGTGATTCAATGTACTCCCTTGTTTTGCTTTTCTTTTTATCCATTCCAACTCCCATACTATGTACTTGCCCATGATTTATGTTTTAATGATTTTTATGAGCAAACTTTATTACAAAATAATCACATACGTTCCGGTGCGGACACACCGAGCATATAAAGCCCTTTCTGAATAATCTTTTGAAGCATAAACAGAAGAAACAGCCTTGATATCGTTGTATCTATCTCGTTTTTCAAAACCCTTGTCTTGTTATAATAACTGTGAAATCTTCCGACAAGCTCAATAAGATAAAACGTTAAACGATGTGGCTCAAACGTCCTTGCACAACCTTCCATTACATCATAAAACTGATGTATCCCCTTGATTAAGGTAATCTCTTCGTCGCTTGTCAAAATATCCAGATTTACATTTATATTCGCATCCCTTTTCTTTTCATTTTCAATAAAAATACTGGTGTCGATCCCATCTTCTTCTGCATTTCTAAAAATGCTTTCAATACGAGCATTTGCATATTGTACGTAGAATACAGGGTTTTCATTCGAAGTCTTTTTAGCGAGATCGAGATCAAATTCAAGATGTGCATCACTCTTTCTCATTAGAAAGAAAAACCTCGCTGCATCTTTGCCCACTTCGCCCAAAACATCTTTCAAGGTAGTAAACTGCCCCGCCCTTGTAGACATACCAACGGGTTTTCCGTCTTTCAGAAGTGTAACAAATTGTATCAAGATCACCTTAAGTCTGTCTTTTTTGCCTGCAATTGCATCCAATGAAGCCCTCAATCTTGGAATATATCCATGGTGGTCAGAACCCCATAAATCGATCAATAATTCAAATCCCCTCTCGAGTTTGTGTCTATGATAAGCAATATCAGATGCAAAATATGTTTTTTCTCCATCTGATTTAACAAGCACCCTGTCTTCATCGTTTTCGAACAAGCCCGTCTTGAACCATAATGCTTCATCTTTCTCGTATGCCAATCCCTTGCTTTTAAGCAATTCCAGCGTTTCATCAACAATGCCTTTTTCAAAAAGCGTAGATTCCCTGAAATAATTATCAAAATATACACCAAACCCTTCAAGGTCCTCCTGAATACCTTTCATGACCTTACCGCCAGAATACTCTGCCAATTGCTTAACAGCCTCAAGCCGTTCTGTTGATACCGGTATATTTTTTTCTATCAACTCTGCGGCAAACTCTTTGACATAAACACCCTGATAGAAATCTTTCGGATAGTCAACAGATTCCCCCTTTAGCTCCTTCCATCTCAAGTATGTAGATTCACCGAGGGTGTTGATTTGTTTTCCTGCATCATTAATATAATACTCTTTTACCACTTTGTATCCCGTGCTTTTTAATATATTTGCAAGAACATCACCAACAACGGCACCTCTCCCATGGCCAATGTGAAGAGGACCAGTTGGGTTAGCACTTACAAATTCTATGAGCACTTTTTTGCCTTTGCCAATATCTGGTAAAAAATCATCTATTCCGTATCGATAAATATCCAGTAAAGAACTTCTCCATAATTCATCTTTAACAAAGAAATTTATAAAGCCTTTTCCAGCAAATTCTACCTTCTTACATACATCATGATAATTTAGATGCGATATTATTATCTCTGCAATTTCAAAGGGGTTTTTTCTAAGCTTCGGGGCAAGAATAAAAGCAATATTTGTTGAATAATCGCCAAACTCAACTTCTCTTGGGGTTTCGATAATCGGTTCAATATCTATCTCATGCGGTATGATACCTTTGGTCTTACAGGTTTCACATGCCTCCCTTATCATCTCCGCTATCTTTTTTCTCATCATCATCTTTCTCCAAATGCTTTATAGATAAATCCCTCGTAAAATCAGGACATTTCAAGCTTACATCTTTACCCTTCAAGAACTGTTTTTTGCAGTTCTCTCGCCATGCACAAATTATACAAAGAGATGGTTCGTCGCTCATCGCTATTCCTCCAATATTTCTTTATACAATGATGGTTTCCTTTCTTTTAGTAAGGGCCACTCTCTTCTAACCCTTCTCAAATATTCCAAATCAATATCTGCCAGAAGAATACTGTCGCCACCACCTGTTGGCCCTCCAATTAATTCACCTTCAGGATTTACACAAAAACTCATTCCATAAAAATCTTGTGCTGCTTCACTCCCTACCCTATTTACCCTCATTATAAAAATACCGTTTGTAATTGCATTTGCCGTAATCACGGTCTGCCATATAAGCTGTGATTTAAATGCACATGCTGTCGGAGCAAATACAATATCAACCCCTTTTAACGCAAGGATTCTTGTGCCTTCTGGGTAGAGATTGTCCCACGAAATTTGAACGCCAACCTTCCCAAACTGAGTTTCAAAAACAGGAAAACCATTGTTTCCTTCAGAAAAGTAATATTTTTCCTCCCAAAGAGGTATATCCGGCAGGTGAATCTTTCTGTACTTTCCTAAAACAGTGCCATCTGAATTTATAACAATGCAACTATTATAATAATTCGAGCTATTTTTTTCAAAAAAAGGTAACAAAAAAACCACACCAGCCGATTTTGCCTTCTTTTTAATAATCCTTATTGTTTCACTTCTTAAGTCCTCGGCCTGACTAAATACCTCGTCATCTCCTCTGTTCATTGGAAACCACTGAAGGTTAAATAATTCCTGGAAACAAATTATTTTCGCCCCTTCCTTGATTGCAAGCTCGGATATTTTCAAGGCTTTTTCAATATTGATCTTCTTATCAACAGAACATGCAAATTGAATCCCAGCAATCTTAATACTCACCCTACGTTTTTCTCCATATCAATGTCATTCAGGTTCACTTGCTAAAGTTTGATATAATTTACATTATTTTATCGTGAAAAGTAACAAATGGCAAAGAGGCGTGTCAAGAAAAAACCATTCAAAATATTGCAGGGCAATGTATCATGATGATGAGGGTTCAAGCAGCAAGAATTTAAAACACATCACTTAGTACTTGAACCCCTTGGAAGTTGAATATAATTAATAGTTTTCCGCCAAAACCTCGTAATACGACGTAGGGTGTGCACAGGCAGGGCATTCCTTTGGAGCATCTTTCCCTTCGTACACATACCCACAGTTTCTGCATCTCCATTTAATGGCACTATCCTTTTTGAAAACTTTATCAGCCTCAACATTTTTTAGTAATAAAAGATATCTCTTTTCGTGCTCTTTCTCTACGAGGGCAATTGCCCTAAAAACAGAAGCTATTTCCGGAAATCCTTCCTCATCCGCAATTTTGGCAGCTTCAGGATATAAAACAGTGTATTCGAGATTTTCACCTGCTGCCGCTACTCGAAGATTTTCAGATGTTTTACCAATAATGCCTGCAGGAAAAGTTGCTGTAATCTCGACCTCTCCACCTTCAAGAAACTTAAAAAATCTCTTAGCGTGTTCTTTCTCGTTATCTGCTGTTTCTGTAAAAAACCACGATATCTGTTCATATCCCTCTTTTTTTGCTTGGGAAGCGAAATACGTATACCTGTTCCTTGCTTGTGATTCCCCGGCAAAAGAAGCAAGCAGGTTTTTTTCAGTCTTTGTACCCTTTATACTTTTCATGCTGTTTACCTCGCCTTTTTTACTTTATTAATTCTTCCAAAGTCCGTGTATCGTACAATACTCTCGAGCTATTGGATTGTCACCTTTTACTGCAAAAAATGCTTCTGGTGGCTCTTGTGGTTTTAAAAACTGGATATAATTTTTGCCGTCAACTATAAGTTCAATCCAAGCTATATAATGTTTCTCTTCCATAGGGTGAACCGCACTACCAACCTTTACCTTAAACCCTTCTGCTGTTTTTTCAATTACTGGAACATGCTTTTCAAGTGATGCTTCTTCGGTGTTTTCTTTCAAAAGCTTCATGGGTTGATTACAGCAAACAAGCTGTCCTGCGCCTCCCTGCATCACCTCAACGATATTCCCACAAATATCACACTTATAAACCTCTGATCTCTGAGCCATGGTAAACCTCCTATTTTTATTTTTCTGTGTTACCCTTTATCAAACATTCTTTACAGATACCCTTAAAATAACCTTGGACATCCTCTATCTTATGTCCCTCTATCTCCTTTTTAACTGCAAAACTGCATTGCACTTCGACATTAATAATACGACCACACATTCTACACAAAAGATGGTGGTGTGGAATAGTAACATAATCGTAACGTAATTCTTCAGGCGTTATTGTTAAAGCGCTAACAAGACCTTTTTCCACAAATGTATTTAACGTATTATAAACTGTTGTCCTGGATATTGTGGGCATTTCCTTACATAATAATTCATAGATTGTATTCACGTTTGGATGGTCACAGTTATTTTCCAGGATTTCTAGGATCTTTATCCTCTGGTGGGATGGCTGGATATGTTTTTCATTTAGTCTTTCTATTAATCTTTCCATAATTGTAATGAATACAGAATTAATATTATTATTATATAAAAATAATGTCAAGTAAAAAGTTCATGAAAGTCGCTATTTGTATTTTCCTTTGGTTGTTTCTGTCCATTTAACCCTGTAGTACAAATATTATTAGTTGGTTTTCGTTTACCTGCCGATAATTTTATGATATTTTAAACACATGTTCGGTATAGGTCTTCCTGAGATCCTTGTTATACTTGTTGTAGCTCTAATAGTTGTAGGCCCTTCAAAGTTACCTGAGCTTGCAAAATCTCTTGGTAAAGCTTTTAACGAATTTAAACGTATGGCGGACGAAGTAAAAGACACAATACAGGAAGAGGTTACAAAAGAAGATATCCATGAGACAACTCAGGGTCAAGATACAATTTCTCAAACAAAGAACACTGATGAAGGCATTTCAAAGCCCAACAAACACGGTGTATAACGTGTAGTGGGCAATCTTTTATGACAAAACAATCTCAAATAGACAAAAAACAACCTTTTCTCTCACATTTAAAAGAATTACGTGACAGGCTCATTGTTTGCTTTATTGCAATCGCAATAACATTTATATTCACATACATTTTTAAGGAGAGGATTTTTTATTTTTTAATGCAGCCCTTTTTAAAGGTAATGCCTGAAAAAAGTTCATTTATTTTCACTTATGTAACAGAGGCATTCATAACGTACTTCAAAATAGCTTTGGTTACAGCAATATTTATCACATCACCCGTTATCCTTTATGAAATGTGGATGTTTGTAGCCCCCGGTTTATACGAAAAAGAAAAAAAATTTGTTATTCCTTTTGTTTTTCTCGGCAGTCTTTGCTTCGTTTCTGGGGCTGTTTTTTGTTATTTTATTATATTACCTGTAATCTATAAGTTTTTTATCGGTTTTGCGGGAAATATAGTTATACCAATGCCAGATTTAAAGGGTTATATGAATTTAACTCTCAAGTTGTTAATAATATTTGGATTTATTTTTGAATTACCACTTGCTGTTTTCTACCTGGGAAAGGCAGGCATAATTAACCACAGAATGCTTTCAACAAAAAGAAGATATGCAATACTTGGTATATTTATTTTAAGCGCAATCATCACACCCCCGGACATTTCAAGTCAAATTTTAATCGCACTACCGATGTGGGGACTCTATGAATTGAGCATTATAATTACAAAATTTTTTGGAAAGAAGGTACCAGTGGATGAAAGAGTTTAATATTATTATTCTTGCTGCAGGAAAAGGCGAAAGGATGATGTCAAAAAAACCAAAAGTAATGCATGAGATTATGGGAAAACCCATGATTGGATATGTCGTTGAAAGGGCTAGGGCTTTAAACCCGATAAGCATAACAGCAGTAACCGGATACGGAAGAGATAAGGTTGAAGCCTTTCTTGCCAAATATAACATAAATTATTCAGTACAACATGAGCAAAAAGGCACTGCACACGCCGTCCTCACAGCAAAAAGGCTTATTAGCAATAACGATCTGCTTATTCTATATGGAGACGTACCCCTTATCGAAAGTTCCACCCTTAAAGATTTTATTGCCTTTTATAAAAAGTTCAACGACATAACGTTCATGATAACAAGTATAAATGATCCAACTGGCTATGGAAGAGTGCTGTTGGAAGGCGATAATATCAAATACATTATTGAAGATGCCGATGCAAGTCCTGAAGAAAAGACAATCAAGGAGATAAACGCTGGCATATGCATTATCCCTGAAAAATATATTTCACTGATCGAGAAAATTGGATGCAACAACAAAAAGGGTGAATATTATCTTACTGATATTTGTAAAGTTGCAAAAGAGAATAGCATAGCTGTCAAGGGTTATCATTATGATAAACCCTTAGAAGTCCTCGGTGTAAATGGAAAAAAGGAATTATTAGAGGCAAATCAAACAATGAAAAACAACATTATTGATTTTCATATAAGAAAAGGTGTAGCTTTCATTGACAGAAACATATACATCGAAACCGATGTAACTATTGGTAATGATAGCGTTATTTATCCTAACGTGTATATCGCAGGCAATACAGAAATAGGTGAAGATGTAGTTATCGGACCAAATACCATAATTGAAGATTCTATAATAAAACACAATGTGAATATAGGGGGTTTCTGCCTCATTAAGGGGGCAGAGATTAAAGGAGGTACAACTATTCCTCCATTTTCCAAAAAAGTTAAATAGGTATGCATAGTTTCAATTAAAAAGTTAAACAATTGTCGGCGCGCCGACAATTATATACAGAAGCCTATAAAATGAAGGGCTTATTGATTTTGAGTGCCTTCTTTGAGATTTGAGATTGTGATTTCGAGGGTTTGTAACGCCCGCATTAAAGTTAATCGCTCATCCTCTGTTGAACCTTGAATATCCAATGCTTGCAACTGTCTGTTGAGAGCAGATATTTTTGATATTACCGTCTCAATCAACGACAGTTTTTTATTCCTGATTTTTTTTCTTGTAACCTCTCTTACCTGGTCGCTTTTTAGTTTATATTCTTTAACCTGCTCAAAAAGTTCGATCATCTTCTCTGGCGTATCCTGTTTGGCTACCTCAGTTAAAAGCCTCCTCGGAAACCCTTCCTCATGTCGACTTGCTTCCTTTATCTCTTCTGGTAATCTGATCAAGCTCAACATTTCTGTTACAGTAGACCTTGCTTTGCCTATTACTGACGCAAGCTTCTCATGCGTATAGCCGTATTCATCGATCATTCTTTTTAATGCTTCTGCTGTTTCAATAGGTGTTAAGTCCTCTCTCTGCAGGTTTTCAATCAATGCAATTTCAGCCGGATTTCCACTTGTTAGTACAGCAGGTATCTTCTCTAAGCCCGCCATTTTAGCTGCCTTAAGCCGACGTTCGCCTGCAACAAGAAATATTTCATCTTCATTGGTCTTTCTAATAACAATCGGCTGCAATACACCTTTTTCTTTAATAGAACTACTAAGTTCGGCCAATGTGTCTGGATTAAAATATTTTCTCGGTTGGTCAGGGCTTGTAAGAACCAGGTCAATATCAACAAAATAAAAATCCCCATCCTTATAGTTGTTGAGGCTTGCAGGATGATCTTTTATGCGCTGCAGCAGCGATGCCAATTTTGTTTTTTTATCTGTCAGTTTGTTTTTAAGTTTCGACATATCTTTATAAAATCATTAGTTAATTCTTTGTAGTCCTCTGCTCCACTACTATCTTTTTTATAAGTGAATATCGATTCCTGAGCCATGTGCGCCTGATTTAGGGCTTCATTCCTTCGTATAACCGTTTTGAATATCATCTTCTTGTACGGTTTTAACTGTTGCATTACCCATCCATTACTTAATTTGTTTCGTGCATCATATTTTGTTATCAATATGCGTACATATTTCTGCTTGTCCCATACCGAATTATCTTTGACGTTATCAAGGGTTTCCATCAGGTCTGAAAAACCCTCCAGGGAATATCTGCCTATATCGCACGGAATAATAACAAAATTACAGACATATAAAGCATTTATAGTCAATGTTCCAAGAGTCGGCCGACAATCGATTATGATAAAATCGAATGATTTTTCGATCTTTTGAATTGCCCTGGAAAGGAATGTCTCACGAAACAATTCCGGGGTCAGTTGCTGTTCTGCTCTGTCAAGTCTTATATGCGATGGAATAATAGACAAATTCCTTACCTTTGTTTCCATTATTGCGTCATTGATATTCTTTTTACTTATCAGGACGTCATTGACAGCAATCGAAAAATCCTCAGACTCTATACCCAAGCCAATGGTTGAATGCGCCTGAGGGTCAAAATCTATCAAAAGGACGCTTTTTTCTCTCATTGCCAATCCAGCAGCAAGATTGATAGATGTCGTTGTTTTACCTACCCCACCCTTTTGGTTTATAACCGAAACTATTACTGTATTTTGTTGAATTGACATCGAATACTTATTGTATAGGAAACCGAGTGTTTAATCAAAATATTTTAATACTGTTCAGGTAAATAAAGAAAAATCGGATTAATTCAATACGTTGAAATTCGCTGGTATTCTCCGTTTGCAAATAGGGCACACAGGTTCAATAAGTGTAAATGTCTTTCCGAATACATCGATCTTTTTAAAGAATACACCAGGCGCATTATATAATTCTTTTTCATCGTATATTTTGCCACACTGGCAAACAGGAATCTCCTGACGAATGAAATTGCCATGAAAGGCCTGATCAGCATATAAATCTATCAAGTTTTTCTCTTCGTTTGTCATAAAAAGAATATAAGACATAAAGATTCATTTTGCAATATGCGTCGGTCACAATAAAAACATAATTATTGAATCAGGTCTAAGGCCCTTTTTATCCTCTTCAAGGTTTCGTGTTTCCCCAATATATATGCAACCTCAAACACACCGGGACTTGCTTTACGACCAGTCAAAGAAACCCTGAGTGGCCATAGCACACTCCCCACATTCAATCCGAGAGACTTTATATAATCGCCAATAATCCCTTCAAGGGCATGAACGTTCCACACATCGGTTTTTATTTCATCAAGTATTTTTAATAAACCAGTTAAATTTTCCTTAACCTCTGCCGTTGTCATCTTTTTCCATAACAGTATATTGGGGTCATATTTTAATTCATCGGCAAAAAAGAAATCTACCGCATCAACCACATCAGAAATCCTTTTGATACGCTCATGCTCAAGTTCAACTATCCCTTCAAGATAAGCACGCCCCACAACCTTTTCGCTTTTCACAATCTTAAAACTATCATTATCAAGGGCCTTTATCAAATTTGCATTAATCAAATATGGCAAGCAGGCTAAAAGCAGTGCATCTGTAGGCATACGCCTAATATAGTAACCATTAAAGTAATCGAGTTTATCCGCATCAAATGTTGCGGGACTTGCCCCTATACTCTTAATGTCAAAACATTTCTCCAACTCAGATAGAGATAAAATCTCATTGTCATCTTTCGGGTGCCAACCTAAAAGTGCGCAAAAATTGACCAGTGCATCGGCAAGATAACCTTTGTCCCGAAACTCCTCCACCATTACATCGCCATGCCTTTTGCTTAACTTCCCACCCTGTTTGTTAAGAATCACAGGATAGTGAACAAATTTGGGCATCTCCCACCCAAAGGATTGATATAATAGAGCATTTTTAGGAAATGAAGGTATCCATTCGTCCGCCCTGGTAACATGCGTAATACCCATAAGATGGTCATCAACTACATTTGCAAACTGGTATGTAGGAATGCCATTTGTTTTGACAAGCACATGATCGTCAAGATTAGATGCATCAAAATGTATTTCTCCTCGTATCTCATCATAAACAATAACATTACCATTAAGTGGCATTTTTTGTCTTATTACAAAGGTCTCTCCAGATTTTAATTTCTTTTCAATCTCAGCATCAGTTAGATCCCTGCATTTTCTGTCATATCTGGTTGGAAGTTTATTAACCCTTTGTTGTTCACGCATCTCTTTCAATCTCTCAGGGGTGCAAAAACATCGATAAGCACCCCCTTTTTCAAGAAGTAACTCAGTGTATTTGTTATATATATCAATCCTTTGCGTTTGAACGTATGGACCGTATTCACCACCTACATGTGGGCCTTCATCAAATGTAATCCCTACCCAGCGGAGGATTTCTATCAGGCTTTCAACGGCCCCTTCAACTTCTCTTTCCTGGTCTGTATCCTCGATACGAAGAATGCACTTTCCATTTGTGCTTCTGGCAATAAGATAAGTAAAAAGTGCCGTGCGTAAACTTCCGATATGAAGAAATCCCGTTGGACTTGGTGCAAATCTAACTCTAACTGACATTGTGTTTTCCTTTCAGACCTTCTTTTTGTTCTATATCGAACCTTTATATTATACCAGAATTGTCGCTTTGGTTCACCCAATAAAAACCGTTATAGCCAGAAGACCTGGGGCAAAATGAGAAGCTGCATTAATCTACTTAACAAGGACTGCCAGATAGCCATATTTCCAAAAAACGAATAAGGCTACAAAAAGCAATATAACAAGTATATATAGGCCCCAAGGCGTTTTCTTATCCGCATATGGGTCTGTAAGTGACCTTTCAGCACCTTCTGGCAGTTTAGCAACACCGGTCAAGGAAGTTCCGAACTTAATGTTGATTTTGGCACGTGTATTTACAGCCCAACCGTTGGCATCAAGGATAGGACCGAGATTGCGTTTTCTCAACTTAAACCATGCCATAAGCATTGAGGGGCCTGAAACAAACAGCATAATCCCGATAATTGCAATGGGCCATTGCCACCACATAAGACGCAAGAAACCCGTAATGACAGAGGTAATCGCTGAAACAATAAAACCAACAGCCAGCCCAATGGCAGCAAAAATTCCGGCAAATTTTCCTACATCAAAGGCCTTTTCAGCAGGAGTTTTCCCGGTACCAGCCTGCGTTCCCGCCTGAATTGCCGATGCAGCCAGCTTATCCTCTGAAGCCTTTGAACGGGCAACTGCAATTCTCATAAGTTGCTCGCTGACCATTCTGCTCGCCCTTTTATAAGGCGTCCAAAATGCCTGCCTTATGCTTATAGGATGTTCAATTATTCTTGTAATTGTAGCATCCCAATCCTGTCCCTTTCTGTCATAAAATACACCATTACGACCAACCATAAGCTGGTCAGAATCCCCTGCGGTAAACGCGGCAGCAATTATCATCGTTTCTGTGCCGCCGCTTCTTGTACAGTTGCAATATACGAGATACACACTACTAAGGCTGGCAAGACCAACATGAGAATCAACATCATCAACCTTAACGCATAATTCACAACTTCTGCCATCAAGATACAACGTTCCTGCCTGAAATACAGCCTTTTCCTTCGACCCATAAAAATCACGGAATGCAACAAAGTTGTTGACTAATGTATGCAGATATTTACAATAACGGACAAGTTTGTCAACAGAGGATATTGCCTTTGCCTCAGGCTCGAAAGATTTGTCTCTTTCTATCAGTTCCATAATGGTTGATTTGTTATTACCATCAAGGATTTCTCTAATACGTTCTATCCCGAGTTTTTCAACCGGTGTATCAGGTTTCCCGCTCAACCATGTTGCATAAGGAGCAAATTTACCGCATATTGTATCCCATTCATCTAATGTCAGAATGTTTTTATCTCCAAGTATGGGCTTAACCACATCTTCTCGGAATCTTTTCACTGCCTCGTACCATGCGGGATTTATGCCATCTGAAAGAGGCAACACCCTATCCTGCTCAACAAGTGCAATTGGAAAAGATGCAAAAGATTCAGTTGATAAAGACAAATTTTGAGCGGCTATGTTCTGATAATCCGCATCCGAAGGGTTAAGCAATTCTGCAGAGTGCCCATCATATCTCGCAAGACTACACCGTGTAAAATAATCATTAACCTTATCTCTTACGGCATTTAGTGATTCAAAAGCACCTTTCGTGTCACTGCCAAGGATAAGTATATGCAAATCCTCCTCGATCTTTGCCAGCCAATCAGAATAAGTCTGTGCCTCATTAAAAAACTGTTCAACCTTTTCTTGCGTTACACCAGGATTGCCACTTCTGTCTGTAACTGCACCCTGACATTCAATAATATCTGCAATTAACGCCTTTACGGTATCATCAGAGGCAGATTCAACAGGAATAACACCATCCCCGTTGAATCTCATCTGTGCAAATATCCTTTCCTCGTTATCTGTATCTTCAACCGAGATAGTTTCTGTATTTCCCTTCCCAAGATTTATAAGGATGTGTCGTGCAGAGTCGAGAAGATTTTTCCCTTCCTCGGTTTCATCGTTTATTGCAACCAAAGGTATACCGTCTTTTCCTTTAACAAGAAAATCAGGATTTTTAAGTAAAGAACCAGCCCATGTAACAGCTTCAATTATCTCAGGGACGCGTATATGGCCATCGCGGTCCGAGTCAACAAACTGAAGCGTCTTATAGTCGAATTCCAGATTCTTGATTGGACAACTTAAGGCTGCCCAGAGTTTTTGGTCCAAGTGCTGCAATGCAAGCATATCAGTGCCTGTTTCAATTGAAACTTGATCAAAACCTCCTACCCTGAAAAAACGCCATTTGTATGACGACATATCTGCACACCCCTTCTTTTTCTTCTATTACAATAAACCCATGCTTTTTTAATCGTTCCATAACCTCCTTGCCCATTTCTCATTGAAAAAAAACTGTCCGACAAGATTCTTTTTATCCTCATAAATATAACCAGCAGCCATCATAGGTTCGGCATTGTTTGCCTTGTAAATATCGACTTTCAGACCTCCACCACCTTCATCCACTTGCAAATTACAGTTACAGCATTCGCATAACAGTAAAGATGAGGATATTCCTATCTACATCCCTTCTGTATTCAATGTTACCTATTGCCTTTTTCATTATCTTGGTTGACGGAATCTGCCCGAATTTTGTAAAATCTCCAGCCTCCGGGAAAGTGCTTGCAATAAGCATATTGAAAGGTACACCCGTATCAGTAATATTGATAATCAACGCACCGCTTTCATGAGTATTGCATGATATTGTAATCTCCCCTGCCCCATCAGTACAGGCAAAATTAATGATATTGCCAAGTGCCTCTTCAACGGCAAGGCTTATCTGCCTTATCTTTTCATCATCAAAGCCGGCCTCCCAGGCATGCCTGGAAACAAAATCCAGGAACAAAGGTACCGCCTCAGCGCTGACTTGTGCCTTGATTTCATTTGTTAAGTTTTTACCGAAATCTATCTCCATTAAAATTACCTCCGATTAGGTTACTCAATTTTTTCAAACTCTTCCACCAAATAAAAAAAGGTGCATTTCTTCAACCTCACTTATTCGGATCATTTAACATCATGGCTTGTATAGTCGCCTATTTCATAACAGCCTGAACATTAATCAGGAAGCTGCCTATCATGTATATCTCCCTCTGTTTGGGTAGAAGCCTTTCCCTGCTGACTAACTTGATAATGTCCTTTTCAATACTAAATGTTTTATCACCGGCCATCTGTTGTCAAATCCTCAACATCTATTCCTCTTTTAGCAAGATGGTCCTTTTTCGCCAACAACTCTCTTCCCGCCACCTTATCGATAACATATATCAAATTACCGCCTTTTTCTGCATACCTCTGACCGTAAGAGATCGGTATCTCAGGGGTAACCTTTTCCAAGAGAGAACGGGTCACAGATTCAATTTTCCTTTCACCGTTTGCGAGAAGCACTACGTTTTTCGCCTTATAAACAAGTTCCGCACCCATAGTTATTGCATAACGGGGGGAATCCTCAACAGAAGAAAAATGTCCATCTTTTACAGCATTGTTAATTGTGTTATCATCAAGCTTGACAAGCATAACTGAGCTACCCCTGAAGGGTATTCCCGATTCGTGGAAAGCAACGTGCCCACGGCCTCCGACACCTATTATCTGCAAATCTATCCCGCCTGACCTCTTTATTTTACGTGCATAAATATCAAGAATTTCTTTTCTAACCCAGGATAGGTAGATTGACTTTGCATCATAACTTATAACAATAGATTTCCCGGCGTCTTTACCGCTATATACCCAGTCCCCAGGATATTTTTTAAGTTCCTTTGTTAATATCTTTTGGTCAACCAACGCACCTAAAGGCACATTAGTCTCTATAAATTTTCTGTTAAGCAAACTGAAAAATTCTTTTACCATAAAATAGCAATAGCTTTCCGGGTGTATGACTCTCTGCTGAACATTCTCACCAGGTAACCCCACATATTCATCAAGGTTAAAACTCCTTATGCGACCACTGTCGAACTTACCATCATTTGCCGCCTGAGCCAGATGCTTATACATACCTGTCGGAGAATTGCCTGTGGCTAGCCCCAGAACAGCTTCCTTTTTATCCTTTAAAATCCCCCGCAGTTTGTCCACAACCAAATCTGCGGCAAGTCTGCTCATATGCGCAAAATCTTTAGTGATTATTACCTTTATACCCATTGTCTCCTCCTTATATCAGCCCAGGGCTTTTTTCACAACATCCGCTATCTCCTCACAATACTCATCAGTTACATCGACTGAAGGCCCTTCAACCATCACTCTGCACATATTCTGGGTACCTGAATATCTCACAAGGACACGGCCACTATTCCCTAGTTTCTTTTCTATTCCTTTTATTGATTTAATTATCTGAGGTACTGTTGATATATCCGGCTTACTTTTAACAACCACATTAATCAAACACTGCGGATATATATCCATCATAGCAGCCAACTCTGACAGTGGTTTGCCTGACCTAACCATCGCAGCTATTAATTGTACAGCAGTAATAATGCCATCTCCTGTAGTGTGGTGATCGAGAAAAATTGTATGTCCCGACTCTTCTCCTCCCAATACCCCTCCAAGTCTAAGCATATCTTCGAGCACATAACGATCACCAACCTTCGAGGCATGGTAATTGAATCCATATTTCTCGCAAGCAATTCTTAAACCAAGGTTGCTCATAACGGTGCCCACAACTAAGTCATTTTTCAATTTATCTTGTTCTTTAAGCATTTTTGCGCATATTAAAAGTATCTGATCACCAGTAATTTCCTTACCTTTTTCGTCAACCGCAATAAGACGGTCTCCATCGCCGTCAAAGGCAAGTCCTATAGCAGCGCCTTTATCAACGACCCTTTTTCGCAAATCCTCCGTATGCTGTGAACCACATTTATCATTAATATTTATGCCATTAGGTGTATTATGGATCGCCTCGACATCTGCACCCAATTCCCAGAACATCTCGGGCGCAATCCTGTATGTAGCACCATTGGCCGTATCCATAACAATCTTCATACCCTCCATTGATAAATCCCGCGGAAATGTGTTCTTCAAAAAAACAATATATCGGCCATTCACATCATCCAGACGAAACGCCTGCCCCATGTCTTTAACAGGAGCTACCAACGTATGAAGGGTATTGCTAAGCATTAGTTCTTCTATTCTTTCTTCTTGTTCATCAGACAATTTAAAACCATTTCCAGAAAATATCTTTATACCATTGTCCTGATATGGATTATGCGATGCAGAAATGACAATACCGGCGTCTGCACGCATACTTTGGGCTATAAAGGCTATACCAGGAGTTGGTAGCACACCGAGCATATAAGGATTTCCACCCATAGATGTTATTCCTGATTCAAACGCACTCTCAAACATATAACCTGAAATACGTGTATCTTTGCCAATTACTATTCTTGGATGATATCGTCCCTTTTTTAAAATATAGACAATTGCCTGTCCTAACGTAAAAGCGATTTCAGCATTCATGGGGTATCGATTCGCCTCCCCCCTTACCCCATCAGTTCCAAATAGTTTACCCATGATATTTCCTCCATTTAATTAAAAAACTGTTGGCTCAGATATGACTGAACGTGTTAAATATTTAAAATTTCTAAGACCAACATGCGTTACTACACAACTTAATTGCCATAAACCTCACCATGTTCTTACAAATTTATATTATGCGTTGAACATATTAAGCGCCGGCAAAATTATCTGTGCCTTTCTGCAATATATATCCACAATCTTCTGTAGCCATAACGTACCTTTTTCCGATATGTGTGTAGGCAAATTCTGTATGACCGCCACATAATTCGTTTCTGAACCACGTTTGATTTTATCAAACAAAGAAAGGAAATCATCTCCATACCTTTCGATTTCATCATCATTACAAGGATCTTTGAAAATTTTCTCTATTTCAAAAAATCTCTCGTTAAATTCTTTTTTTCCGTCTGCCTCTCTAATACCATTTCGTTCTTTGGGCAAGTCCGGTCTTGCCTTTTCAGCCAAAATCTGTAATCGCTTTATTCTTTCCTTCTTTGCAAGCATCAATTTATCAAGCAATCCCTTATATAATAGATGACCAAATTCCTGTGCATCAAAAAACAAACTTCTAACGTTTTGATACCACGCCTCAAGCGCCATTAAATTGGAAAGATACAATATATTGTTGGCAACTATGCGACCAAGATTTAAATATGTTCTCGGGGTAAAGTTTACAATTTTGGGGGTATGCACCTTTCCGACAATCAGCTTATTATCCTCAGGATAGTCGTTTCTCAATACAGAACCAGCCACAACAACATTACCGTACCCAATACACACTGGGCCTACTATTCCACCTTGACCACCCAAAAAAATAGGCGGTTTGTTAAGCATAACACCCCTTGGTACATCACCAATAAGCGAAGCTGTGGTTTTATCACCATCGGGTGTATAGTTAAAATGGATATACGAACTTCCTACTTCACTGTGATCTTTACGGCTTGTTCCTCCAGCCATAAGACAATCACAAAAATTGATCAAACTTCCTAACGTAACAAAGGGAAAAAGTATCGTCTGTTTCAAACCAACGCAGTGGGCACCATTAGCCTCTTCCTCAAGAATACAACCTTCACGCACCTGTGCACCTGAGCCCATACTTACCTTTTCAAGAAAGATCGAATGATTAAAATATCCACCCTTAAGCTCAACCCCATAACCCAACTGACAGTTTTCTATTGTCACTGGGGCCTCGTGTCCAATCTTCACACCTCCAGATACAACCGTTTTTTCACCATAAATTCTACAACCAGGATATAATGTCACATCCTTTCCAGATATATAATCAGGGTTCACCTCATCGCCTATATCCAGCGTGAGTGGATTGGGAATGTTTACACCTTTTTCGATAAGCTGAACAACCTTATCATAACATCGTGGTTTTACATCCATCGTATCCTCCAGAGGTATTTATATAACTCATAATGGCAAATAATATCTTTATTTAATATCATAATGGAATTACAGGGATTTTCACAATATTCTAATAAAAAAATCGATGAAAAAAATATCACTATCTCATTTTAGTGTCAAACAAAAAACCTATTCGATTGGCTGGTAACCGATGGCTGATGTTGAAAACCCTGATAACAGATAAATACTTAACCCATAACCAGTCAAACACAACCAAAAAAAGATTCAAAACCCCAACTGTTCCCCCACAATAAAAACGGTGATATCAGTATTTCTCGGTTTTTTTGACAGAATTACATAAATGTTGCAAATCCTTTGCTGAGAAGAGCAATTCACACATACGCCTGTCTCTGCACACGGCGTTTTCAACCCGAGTCTTCTTGCATTCATAGGCGCAGCCCATTCCTGGACCCTCTTCTTGGCTGCTTCAATATCTTTTACTATCTTATTTACCCCACAAACAAGCAATACATGTTTAGGACCAAACATCATGGCCCCCACCCTATTTCCATTTGAATCGATATTGTAAATATGCCCGTCTTCTGTAATAGCGTTACTGCTGCTTAGATAATAATCCGCAAGTAGCATCTCCCTGCGCATCTTGAAAGCCTCTTCCTGGGTAATACCAGGTACAGCAGAATTCATAAGCACAATAGGTTTGGTTCTTGCCTCGTCAAAAAAACCTATTTGATTGAGTGTAAGCGAACCACCCACACCTACAGTAGCCCCATTGGGGATGATTTTAAAAATCTCTTCAAGTGCATCAGAGCCCTTTTTTATAAAGCGTGCATCAAAATTGTTCTTTTTCAATGCATTCAAGGTTCTTTCTATCTGCTTATCCTGATACCAACTTTGATATTCAGTCATATCACCACCTCCTAATATTTTCAATTTCAATTGATCATCTCATTATATCACGGCCTTATAAGGTAGAAAAATCAAAAATGCAACTCATTTCACTGGTTTTATTTTCAATTTCTCCATAATTGTTTCTTCTGCCATATTGTACAGCGTATCATAAAGAGCAGTCTGAAAACTGCCCGGCCCGCATGCTGAAAGAGCCGCTTCTTCTCCTGCAAGTCCATAATACCCAAGCGCACATGCCGAAGCAACAAGCGGGTCTTTCTCAACCGAACAAAAACAGGAAATAGCGGTTGTCGCTGAACACCCAGTGCCTGTCACAACAGCAAGCATGGGGTTTCCATTGTGAACCTCTATGTCCCTCTCACCATCAGTAATAAAGTCGACTTCACCCGTAATAGCGATTATCTTCTTCAATTCTTTTGCCAGCCTTGTTGCCCCATCGCGGACAGTGTCCGCTTTCTCGAGAGAATCAACTCCACGTATCCTGATTTTGTTTTCATTGGTAAATAAAGATAGTATTTCAGATGCATTACCCCTGATAACGGTGACAGGCAGTTCAGA
>ENA-UPSM01000481-UPSM01000481.1-activated-sludge-metagenome-genome-assembly--contig:-NODE-481-length-56646-cov-9.318673_pt1 | contig 56646 bp, 45 predicted proteins | sample MGYA00238181_ERZ773283 | MGnify/ENA primary metagenome ERZ773283 (study PRJEB29023, sample SAMN05720199) | activated sludge metagenome | isolation source: Anaerobic digester | place: Japan... | reverse complement strand
GGAAACTTCGAAACCGCCCCCCGGGCGGCCAAGAGGGCTCTGTTGCGCCCCTGCGGCGATCCCCACCCCGATCCCCGCTATGCCGCGTTGGAACGGAAGATACTCGAAGAGATCAACGCCCTAGGGGTGGGTCCCGCCGGATATGGAGGGAGCATCACGGCGCTGGCGGTACACGTGGAGTGGCTTCCCACCCATCTGGCGGGCTTGCCCACGGCGGTAAACATATGTTGTCACGCCCATCGCCACGCCTCGGGAGAGCTTGGGGGAGAGGAGAGGGGATCATGATATCCCGACCGGAGACCCCCTTCAGGATGACGACGCCCCTGGTTCCAGAGGCCCTCCGAGGCCTCCGGTGTGGCGACGCAGTGCTCCTTTCGGGGACGATCTTCACCGCCCGGGACGCGGCCCACCGGCGCATGGTGGAGGTCCACCTCCGGGGAGAGCCCCTTCCCTTAGACCTCCGGGGGCAGGTGATCTACTACGCAGGCCCCTCTCCCACCCCCCCGGGGAGGGCGGTGGGAGCCATTGGTCCCACCACCAGCGGCCGCATGGATCCCTACACGCCCCTGCTCCTGGAGCTGGGGCTCCGGGGGATGATCGGCAAGGGGCGGCGGAGCGCCGAGGTGGTGCGCGCCATGGTAAGCTTTGGGGCGGTATACTTCGGCGCCACGGGGGGAGCGGCGGCCCTCTTGGCCCGGTCGGTGCGGCGAGTCCTTCCCGTGGCCTATGACGACCTGGGCCCCGAGGCCATCACGGCGCTGGAGGTGGAGGACTTTCCCGTGACGGTGGTGGTAGACCTCCGGGGACACGACCTCTACGATGAGGGCCCGGCGGCGTTTCTTGAAAGCCTGAAAGGAAGCGGGACCGGGGCCTGAGGCCCTTAAGAATTCGGGGAGGACCTCTCCCCGGAGACGAACGAAGGAGGATGCGGCGGTGGGAGAAAGTCGCGACGATATTTACCGGGAAGCCCTGGAGGCGCATCGGAGGCACCGAGGTAAGATCTCCGTGGAGTCCCGGATGCCCGTGGATAACTTTCATGATCTATCTCTGGCGTACACCCCCGGAGTGGCGGAGCCCTGCCGGGCCATCGAAAAAAACGTGGCGCAGGTCTGGGAGCTCACCAACCGGGGCAACTGCGTGGCGGTGGTGAGCGACGGCAGCGCCGTTCTGGGGCTGGGAGACATCGGCCCCGAGGCCGCCCTACCGGTGATGGAGGGCAAGTGCGTTCTTTTCAAGCGCTTCGCGGGGATCGACGCCTTTCCCCTGGTGGTGGCGGAGCGGGACCCCGACGCCCTGGTGGATCTGGTGGCGCGTCTGGCCCCATCCTTCGGAGGCGTAAACCTGGAAGACATCTCCGCCCCCCGGTGCTTTGACGTCGAAGCCCGGCTTCAGGATCGCGTTTCCATCCCGGTGTTTCACGACGACCAGCACGGCACCGCCGTCATCGTCCTCGCCGGAGTGCTCAACGCCCTGAAACTTGAGGGCAAGGTTCTGGAGACGGCCCGGATCGTCATATCGGGGATGGGGGCCGCCGGCACCGCCATCGCCCGCATGTTGGCCTCGGCGGGGGCTCGGCATCTGGTGTGCTGCGGCCGCCGGGGCGTTTTGGATCCCGAAGATCCCCAGGCCTCTCCGGTGCAGCGTCTCCTGGCCCGGGAGACCAACCCCGAAGGCGTGCGGGGGGATCTTGCCCAGGCCCTGCGGGGCGCCGACGTCTTCATCGGCGTCTCCAAAGGGGGGACGGTGACCCGGGAGATGGTGGCCTCCATGGCGCCGGGGAGCGCGGTCTTCGCCCTGGCCAACCCCGTGCCGGAGATTTTCCCCGAGGAGGCCCGGGCGGGGGGAGCGGCCATCGTCTCCACGGGGCGCAGCGATTTTCCCAACCAGGTGAATAACTGCCTGGGATTTCCCGGTATTTTCCGGGGGGCTCTGGACGCGGGGGCCCTCCGCATCACCGAGGGCATGAAGCGGGCGGCGGCAAGGGCCCTGGCGGAGATGGTGGGGGATGGGCTCACCCGGGAGTACATCATCCCCTCGGCCTTCGATCCGGAGGTGGTGCCCTCCGTGGCGGCGGCGGTGGCCCGGGCGGCCCGGGAAGAGGGCGTGTGCCGGTAGGTTCCCACCGCCTTTGGGAACGTATCGATGATGATGGGATCCTCCGGCGCTCCGGAGGGATGGGGGAGCCATGAAGCGTCGTGACCTGGGGTTGTCCGCCTTGGCCACCTACTTGGTGCAGGCCTATGTGGCGGTGTTTTTTCTGTACCCCGTGGCCTTGCAGCAGGAAGGGATCCCCCTGACGCTGGTGGGGGGGCTTTTGGGGGCCTATTTCGGCGCCACCACCCTGGGGCGCCCCCTGGGAGGGGTGATGGTGGAGCGCCTGGGGGTGCGGTGGGCCCTGATCCTCTCAGGAGTGGGATTGGTGCTCACCACCACGCCCATGATCTGGGTGCGTTCCCTGGGGCCCCTTTTGCTCCTGAGGGGAGGGATGGGGCTCTTCTACGGGGTGGCCATGGTGGCGGTGACGGCGTATCAGACGGCGGCCATTCCCGCCGCCGTTCGGGGGCAAGTCTTCGCCTGGATCGCCGTGGCTTACGTCCTCCCCCAGATCACGGTGATGCCCCTGGGGGACTTTTTCCTGTCCCGGGGGGGCACGGAGCTTTATCTGGCGCTGGCTCCGGTGCTGGCTTTGGGATGCCTCGGGGCGAGCCTTTTTTCGTCGGACCTCCCCCCGGCGACGGCGACCCCGGATCAGGGCTGGGGTTCCTGGGGAGAGCTCCTTCGGGTGAGGCCCTTTTACTTTGTGTTGGCCTCCGGGGCCGTGTTTTCCCTGGTGAATAGCTCCACCCTCCAGTACCTCAGCGCCGCCGCTGCGGAAAAAGGCCTGAGCTCCAGCGCGTTTTTCGTGGCCAACGCCGCCTCGGCGTTGGCCATGCGCCTGTTGGGATCCCGGGTGCTGGACCGTTTTCCCCGGGGGATCCTGTCAGGGGTCATGATCGCCCTCATGGGGGGAGTGCTGGTCCTCTTTCCCCGGGGAGATACCCATCTTTTTCTGGGGATCTTGGGGCTTGTGTACGGCGTGGGCATGGGATTTGGCTTTCCCATCCAGCTCGCCCTGGCCCCGGACTTTGTCCCCCGGCACCTTCTGCCCAAGGGTGTGGCGGGATCATTTTTCGTCATGGATCTGGCCTGGATAGTTACCACCGTGGGGGCCGCCCTGTTGGGAACGCGTTGGGGCATGGGGGGCACCCTGGCGGGGGTGGGGATCTTGGGCCTGGGGGGAGGATTTTTGGTGGCGGGGGCGGCGTGGCGCCTGGACAAAAGGCGCGCGGGGCTTCGGGACGAGGGCAAAAAAGATTAAAATTACTGACGGGGGCGATGGGCATGGATCTGAGGGCTTTTCTGCGGGCTGAAGTGAAGCCCGCCTTGGGATGTACCGAGCCGGGGGCGGTGGCCCTGGCGGCGGCCACGGCGGCCAAGGAGTTTTCGGGCCCCTTGGAGGGCATTAGGCTTCGCCTCTCGGCGAATGTGTTCAAAAATGGCCATAGCGTGGGCATCCCCGGTACGGGGGGGCTCCAGGGTAATCGCCTGGCGGCGGCCCTGGGGGCCCTGGCGGGGGACGCATCCAAGGGGCTTAGATCCCTGGAAGGGCTGCCCTCGGAGGCCGTGGAGCGGGCCCAGAAGCTGGTGGAAACAGGGAACGTCACGGAACAAGTGGTGCCCGACGTGCCCAGCGTCTATGCCGAGGTGGAGCTCCGGGGCCCCGAAGGCACGGCGGGGGCCGTGGTTTCCGGATCCCACGACCGGGTGGCAGAGGTGAGGAAAAACGGCAAGGTGGTGCGCCGCTTGTTGGAGGCGGACACCTCGGTCCAGGGTAGGCCCGCGTACCTGGAAGAGCTCATGCGCCTGACCATGGAAGATCTGTGGCGCCTCGCCGGAACCCTGGATGGCGAAATGGAGATCTTTCTCTTGGATGGGGCCCGGACGAACATGGAAGTGGGAGAGGCGGGCCTCCAGGGTGATTGGGGGTTGGGAGTGGGGCGGGTCCTACAGGAGCGCGGCACCCCCGGGGATCTTCTCTGGGAGATCAAGGCCACCGCCTCTGCCGCAGCGGATGCCCGGATGGGAGGGGTTCCCCTGGCGGTCATGAGCAGCGCGGGAAGCGGAAATCATGGCATCACCGCCATCATCCCCCTGGTGGTGGCGGCCCGCCATTGGGGTAGTCCTTTCCGATCCCTGGCGGAGGCCCTGGCGCTGAGTCATCTGGTGACGGGATACATCAAGGCCCATACGGGACGGCTCACCCCCATCTGCGGGTGCGCCGTGGCGGCGGGGGCCGGGGCGGCGGCGGGATTGGTGCGCCTGGCGGGGGGGACGGCGGCCCAGGGGGATCGGGCCGTGGCTTCTCTGGTGGCGTCTTTGGTGGGAATGTTGTGCGATGGGGCCAAGGGGTCCTGCGCCCTCAAGGTGGGGGCCGCCGCCGGAGAGGCCTACACCAGTGCCCTGCTGGCCCTGGAAAACTGCGGGGTGGGGGAGCGCCAAGGAGTGGTCTATGCCACCTTGGCCGACACCGCCCGGGCGGTGGGGACCCTGAGCACCCTGGGATTCTCCAGCGCCGACTCCGTCATGCTACGTCTCCTGGGAGAGCCGTAGGCAGGTAACCCTCGGGGGTTTGGGAAGGCTCGCGCCCCTTCTTTGCCCCCTAGGGGGCAAAGAAGGGGCGCGAGCCTCAGGTTTTCGGTCGTCACGGGCCTTCGTCGAGGACGTAGCCCTGGAGAATCTCTTCCAGATCGTCCAGCACCTCCTGTTGCCCCTGCCGTATTTCTTCCAGGCGCTCCATCTGGGCGGCCACCTGGCGAGACCCCTCCTCCACCCTATGGGCGGCCCGGTGTCCTTCGCTCATCTGGAGGTGTACGGAGTCCATGGCGCCTTCCACGGCCTCGTTGCCAGCGAGCTGCCCCTGGGTGGCCTGGGCGATGGACTGGATGCCCTTGGCGATATCCGAGACGTCTTCCATGATTTTTCCGATACGTTCGGCCGCCCCCGTGGAGTTCTCCACCGTTTTGGATATGAGCTCAATGGCGCCGTCGGTGTCCCGCACGGTCTCGTCCGTCCGGGTGCCCACTTCTTCAATTACCGACTGGATTTGGCGCGCCGCCTCGTTCGACTCCTCTGCCAGCTTACGCACCTCTTCGGCCACCACGGCAAAACCCCTACCGGCTTCTCCGGCCCGGGCGGCTTCGATGGCGGCGTTGAGGGCCAGGAGGTTCGTCTGGTCCGCGATGCCCCGGATGGTGGAGACGAAGCGAGATATGCTTTCCACCGAGTGCTCCAGGGCTCCCAGGGCATTCCTGACACGGGTGCTGGCCTTTCCCGCCTCCGCGATCTCCGCCGCCACGGAGCGCACCGCGTCGCCGTCGGAGGCCGCCTCCCGGGCCACCGTTTCGGCCTTTCGGGATAGGTCTTGGACCAGCTCCGCCGCTTCCCGGGAGGATCGGGTCACCGAGGCCACTCGGGCCTTGGTGCTCTCTGCCGCCTGGGCCACGTCCCCCACGGTGCGGACCATATCTCCCGCCGCCGCCAGCGCCTCTCGGAGGGAATCGGCCACTTCCACGTTGATCTGCTCCATGGCGTCGCCCCGCTCTTGAGATAGCTCCTGGATGCGGCGCATGCGGAGCACCAGATCCCGAAAGGAGGCGCTGATGCGGGAAAAGGCCCCCAGGACCACCTGGATCTCGTTGCGGCTTTCTTCTTGCCCCAGGGAGCAAGCCCTCAGGTCTCCCTGGGCCACTCGCTCCGCCGTATCTATCACCGAACGAAGGGGGGCGAGAAGGCGGCGAAGGACGATGGCCGCCAAGGCCATGCCCACCACCAGGGATAGGAGACCCCAGAAGATCATGCGCCCCCTCATGGCCCCCAGGGGGGCTAGGATCACCGATGAAGGGAGGGAGAGGGCCACGGTCCAAGAGGGGTCTTCAGTGCGAAAGGCAAAGACCTGGCGGGCCTCGCTGCCCGAGCCCACTGCGAAACTCCAGACCGTCCCCGGGGTCTGCCCCCGGCCGTTTTCTCTCAGGACGGCGCCAATTTCTTCCTCGGCGGCTCCCGGGTCGGCCCCTCCCAGAGGTCTTCCCTCCCCGTCGAGGATCAGGGCTTGGCTCCCTTCGCCGATATGGGTCTCCCGGATGAGCTTCACCAAGGGCTGAAGTGAAGTGCCCGATGATATCACGATAAAATCCTGGGGATCGCGGCCGGGGAGGGGGCGGTAGCTAGCGAAGTACGGCTCTCCTTGGATCGTGGTGGTTCCCGGGAATTCCTTTCCTTCGGTCACCACGCTTTGAAAAACCGGGCTATCTTCGGGGATCACCGTGCCCACCATGGAGTTTCCCTGGCCATCGCGCAGGGACGTGGCCACGCGCACCAGGGCGCTTTTCCCGTCCGACGACGCCACCTGAAAGAGGCTGAAGACCCCTCGCATGCGCCGACTCCACTCTTCGGGGAGGTCGTTGTTTCCGGTGAGCTTGGTTACCTTGCCTCCGCAGGAAAGGAGCAGCTGAGGAAGCTGCCATGTTCCCACGGCCCCGGGGGGGCGGGCGATGATGTTTCCCTGGGTCAGGGTGCTGGCGGCCACGTCCAGGTTAGAGACGCAGGCCTGGTTCAGGAGCTCCAGGGTCTTGTCCGTGGCCTGGGCCAGACCGGACACGGCCCCCGATTCTTGGGCCACGAAGCTCTCCATCAGCCTATCTCGGGCGGTGAGGTAGCTCCCCCAAAAGGACGCAGCCAAGACCCCCAGGACGATGAGGGCCACGCCGGATAAGATCTGAAACTTGAGAGAAACTCCGCGACGGCTACGATGCATCGTGTCACCCCCCGCAAACAACCCCCCCCAGAGGAAACGCCTCTCCCCGGGAGTCCCGTGGCGCCCTGCGGCGCGACCATCGAAAGTCGACGTCGTGTGACGGGAAAAAGTTTTCTCAGGCGATGGAATCCCCCCCCGGTGTCCGCGCCCCATGCCCTATAATGGAGCCTCAGGCGGGGATGATCAGGACGGGACTTTTTGCCGCGCCGATAAGGGCTTCGGCGGTACTTCCCACCAGGAGCCCCCACATTTCGCCGTGGCGGGATAGCCCTAGCACTAACAGAGAGGGGGCGAGGTCCTCCAGCACGGCGGGAAGTTCCTCGTTCGGGTCTCCGCTCACCAGGCGGGCGGTCACTTCCCCTCCCCAGGGGAGGAGAGATTCTTTCACCGCTTGGAGCGCCTCGTCCGCCGCCATGACGAGCTCTTCCGCCGCCCCGGGGTCGTCCAGGGGCACGGCGTGCAAGAGCACGGTCTGGCGAGCCCGCCCCTCGGCCACGCGCCGGAGGGATTCCAGTAGGGCGTCCGTGCGATCGGGGGCGAGGTCGGTGGCGACCACCATACGAGAGAAAAGATCCCCGGCGGGGAGCGTGCCGTCGTCGGGGAGGGGAATCAAGAGATGGGGCAGGGGGATGGGGCGTATCAGGGGCAGGGGGTCGTCTTCGGGGTGGATGATATGGGCCACCAGGGAGCACTTTTCTCTGTGAGCCACCTCCGCCAGGACTTCTTCGTCGTCTCCTGCGAGAACCAGGGAGCTGACGCCGCCGTGGAGGGCCTGGAGCTCCTCTTCCAGGGGACCCATGTGCTCCTCGGCGTCCCGTACGAGGCCAGGAGTTTCCAGCCCCGCTTCGGGGTTGACCACGTGAACCAAAAGCAGGGAGGTCCGGGGAGTGGCCAGGGAGTCCAGGATCCACTTCGCCCCTTCCAGGGACTGGGGGGAGAGATCGATGGGGTGGAGTATTCTTCGCAGCATGGGGATTCCTCCTTCTCGCGATGGCACGCTAAAATCTCTCCATCAGCATAGAGCGCGAAGGGCGCGCCGTCAAGGCGCTGGGGTAGGAGGTCTCCCATGGGAAGCGATGTGACGTGGCGTGCGCTGGGCGTGGTACGAAGGGCCTTCGAGGCCTTGCCTCCGGATTGGGCCCTCTTTGGAGGGGGAGTCCTGGGAGGATTGGTCTGGGCCCTGGACAAGGGGCGGGTGGACGGGGCGGAAGCCCGGTGCGTGGGGGCCCTGGGAGTGGGGGTGACCCGGGCCCGACGGATCGTGCGGGCCTCCTACGTCAACCTGGGGCGGAGCGTGGTCGAGTTTCTGCTCATCCCCAAAAGAGGAGAGCGGTGGCGATCCCGCGTGGCGGTGCACGGAGAGGAGTACCTCCGGAGAGCCCTGGAAGGGGGGCGCGGGGTGGTGCTCCTGACGGCCCACTTTGGCAGCTGGGAGCTGGCCGCCGCCACGCTGGCGGCCCGGGGTTTCCCCATGAACGCCATAGGGGCGGAGCAGCGGGATCCCCGTATTACCGATCTCATCATATCCTTGCGGGAGGCGGCGGGGGTGCGGACCATCGGCAAGGGCTTCGACCTCAAGGGAGCGCTACGGTGCCTTCGCCGGGGGGAGATCCTGGGGGTTCTCCTGGACCAGGACGCCCGTAGCGCCGGGATTCGGGTTCCCTTTTTGGGACATCCCGCCAGTACGCCCTACGGCCCGGTGAAAATGGCGGCTAAAATGGGATCCCGGGTGGTGCCCCTCTTCATGGTGCGGCGCCCGGACGGGATCTCCCACGACCTTCACCTTCTCCCTGCCCTGGAGGGCAAAGACGGCCTCCCCTTTGGCCAGGACGAAGAGTATTCCGTGGCCCTCTGCAACGAGGTGTTGGGGACATGGATCCGGCGCCACCCCGATCATTGGATGTGGCTCTATCCCCGGTGGGCCTCCACCCAGGCCTTGCCATGATCATCCTGGGAGTGGATCCGGGGAGGGGCAAGTTCGGGTGGGCCTTCGGCTCCGAGGAGGGCACCCTACTTTTTGCGGGCATCACCCCCACGGCGGCGAGGGACGCCTGGGGGGCCCGGGTACGGGAGGGACGATGGGACGCCCTCTTGCCCTGGAGCACCGAGGGGCATGCAGAGGCGGTGCGGTCTTTTCCGGAGCACTTTGTGTTGGGAGACGGCACGGCGCGACACCCCTTCCTGGCGCTCATGGAGGGATATGGTTGGGCCGTCACCCTGGTGGGGGAAGAAAACTCCACCCTGGAGGCCCGGAGGCTCTACGCCCAAATCCATCCCCCCCGGGGATGGCGGAGGCTCCTTCCCGCCGCCCTTTTTCCCCCATCCCGGGATCTGGACGACCTGGCGGCCTGGGAGCTCGTGCGGCGTTTTTTGGGGGAGGCCCCCTAGCTCCCAAAGAGGGGGAGCAACCCTTTCCCCGGGTCTCAAGCCCCCCTTACCGTAGTTTTCATCACAAAGGAGAAGTTGTCCCCTTTTGAAAAGATTCCTGAGCGTGTAGAATGGGAAAAAAGGCCGAGGGACCCCCGCGACCCTTTGAAGCCTCCGTACCCGGGGGTTTTCCCCAGGAATGTGGGGTAAAAAAGGCCCCGTACCTCGGGAGATCGGGAGATCCTAAAGAAAAAAGGAGCGAGAAACCGATTGTTCCGGTGAGCCAGAGCCCCGGTCCTATAAGAGGAGGAATACCCGTGAGTCAGCAGATTCTCTCGAAGTTCGTCAACGCCAACGGGGCGGCGCTCGTCTCCGTGAGCTCTACCCTGGGAGTTAAAGCCGAGCTCCAGAAGTCCCATATCGCCCAAGGAGTCAACACGCCGGGAAGCCGGGTGGCGGCGGTGGTGGGCATCGTGGGGGGAGGGGTGCACGGCACATCGTCCATCATGGCGGACGAAGGGGGATTTGCCGCCTACGTCAACGCCATGGGAGGAGGCATGATCTCGGCCGATCTGGAGGACCCCGTGGCCCTCTCGGTCATCGCCGAGCTGACGAACATGGTCAACGGCCAGACCTTGATGGCCCTCGACATCGACGGGGTGGATTTGACGCCCCCCCAGGTAATCACCGGGGAAAACATCAAGGCCGTGCCTCCCCAGAAGCCCGCCATCAAGTCCTTCACCCTCCCCTTTTCCGTGGTTCCCTCGGGGACGGTGTTTCTGGTCATATCCATTTACCAGGAAGAGTGAGGCGGCCATCGACCTCGGGGGATAGATTCCCCACGAAGGTCCGCCTGCGGGAGCGCTCCGCCGGGGAAAGCCCTCCGGGCGAGGCCGGTAGAGCCCTTCGCAGCACATCCTCTTCCCAGGCATCCGTTTTTGGAACTGCGGGGTGCGCCGGGGCGCCGTCGAGGGCAGCCCTTCGGTGGAGGTGGGGGATCTCTGGCCGTAGAAAGACCTTTGGGATGACGCGGGGTCGGTGCGAGGATCGCCGAAGACCGATGAGGAGGCGAGGGGGATGGAGACGGGCGCGGCGCAGACTTCCAGCCTGCTGGACTTGCTATCCTACCTCCTGGGGGTGCCCCAGGAGGAAGTTTCGCGGCTGGTGGCGGAATTTTCCTCCGATGGAGGGGCGGATAATCCGAGAAACCTCTTTTCCTTCCTGGCGGCCCAGACCCGTCGGTACCACGTCCTCTGGGTGGTATCTCCCTTCACGGACCAGTTGAGCATTCTGGCGGTGGCGGTGATGGGGCCGGGGCGCGAAGTGGTGTGGTGGGCGTCGACGGCGGTGCCCCACGGCCGGGATAGCGCCACCTTTCGGCTCTGGCACCGGGTGATAGAGGTGGCGTCGGGAAAGGCCTCCCTGGGGAGCACTAATCCGGCGGAGAGCGAGGTGGTGAGGGCCCAGGAGGTGGCGCGCAAGTACGGAGTCCCGTGGCCCGGCCTCGCGGCGGGGATCGTCCCGGAGCTGGAAAGCGCCATGGCGGAGAAGGGGTCCGACCAGGAGGACGACGACGGATACTTCGAGGACTCCGGGATGACGCGCCGTTTCTCTGCGGTGATTGAGCAGTACCTTCGGGAATCGCTGGGAAAGGTCTCTCCCCTTACGGCCCTGCGCCTTTCCCGAGTTTCCCTGCCGGACCTGCGGGATCTGGGCCTTGAGGTGGCGGCGCTCCAGCAGAGCCTGGACAAGTTTTTGGGATTTCACCTCAACGCCGATCTTTCCTCCAAAGAAGGGGGAGCTGAAGCCCTTGGGGGAGAGGGCCTGGGATCGCTCATACTCCCCAGCGCGGGGGTGCGTGAGCTCGATCCCGTGGTGGACCCCTTGGGAGGGGTTCCCCTCTCTTCCGTGGTGCCGGGGGACATGATGTCGCTCCAGGAAATTGGAGGCAGCCCCATCCCTGGGCGGGTGTACCTAATAAGGGTCATGCGCGACGGGCAGTTTGAGATCTACGGTCACCTGGGGGGAGACAAGGGGTTTTTCAAGGCCGTGGCGCCGGGGGATATCAAGATCGCCCTATCGCCCTACGACGAAGAAAAAGACAAACCCCCCTTGTCGGAGAGAGCCCTTCTCTGGGGAGCCGTGGGATTGGTGGGGTTGATGGTGGTGCTGCTATTTTACTTTTTGTGGGGGTAGGATGGGGACGTCCCTTCAAAAAGATCGAAGCGCCGCGAAGGGCCGACCGATCTGGCCCATCGCGGCGCTTTGCCTTGGCTCGGCATGGCCCTTCGCCCGAGGCCGGGGAGACTTTCTCAGTGGTTAAAATAACGGGACCGTCGTCATCTCCTCCGGGATTTCCCCTTTCTTGGTTTGCGAGTATACTGGCGGGGCGGTTTTTTCCTAAAGCCCTCCCTTGCCAGGGAGGAGCGGGATAGGTGATGTTCGTTAAAAATAAAATGACATATTCCCCGAGCCCCCGTCGTCTTCAAACCGGGTCCGGGACGACTCGGGCAAAAAATCCGGAGGTGTGGCGTATGGGGTGGAGGGCGATGAAGGGCTTCCTGGCCTTGGGGGTGGGGCTTTTGGTCCTGGGGGGGGCGGCGTGGGGAGAACCCGGGGGGGTAGTCCTGGCGCTTTCCGGCGGAGGCACCAAGGGCTTCGCCCACGTGGGAGTGATCCAGGTGTTGGAGCGGGCGGGGATCCCCGTGGCGGGCATCGTGGGCACCAGTATGGGATCCATCATCGGGGGACTTAGGGCCGCCGGATACGACGGAGCCTCTTTGGAAGAGGTGGTGCGGGGCATTGATCTCCCGGCCCTGTTGGACGATCGCAACGCCTCCTCTTCGGCGAACGGCGAGGTGCACAGCCTCTTTCGCCGCACCTTCGACCGTCGAGGGCGCTCCACGGGTCCCCTGGGCATCATGGAGGGAAAGCACCTTTTGTCCACCCTACATCAGCTCACGGCCCAGGTCCGAGAGGGTAATTTCGACGACCTTCCCATCCCCTTCGTGGCGGTGGCTACCGACATGGAAACGGGGGAAACCCTGTTGATCCGCCGGGGAAGCCTGGCTTCCGCCCTTCGGGCCTCCATGGCCATCCCGGGGTTTTTTGAGCCCTGGCCCGTGGAGGGGCGCATGGCCCTGGACGGAGGGCTGGTGGCCAACCTCCCCGTCCACATCGCGAAAGAGGTCTTTCCCGGGTATCCCGTGGTGGCGGTGGACGTATCGAGCGCCCTCCAACCCGCCTCCCGCCTGAGGAACGCGGTGGAGGTCTTCGATCAGAGCACGGCCATCATGACCCGGCAGGGCTACCTGGATAACCTAAGGGCCGCCGATTTGGTGATCCGCCCCGCCGTGGGAGACCGCCCCATGTTGGAGTCGGGGCACGTGGGGGAGATCGTGGCCCTGGGGCGCCAGGCGGCGGAACAGGAGCTTTCGGGGCTCCTCCGGCTGGCTGCGGCGGCCCCCCCGGTGCCTCCTCGCCCCGCCAGAGCCGATCGGACCGTGGCGGCGGTGCGGGTGGAGGGCCTTTCTCCGGTCACCGGGGCCTTTTTAGAGCACTCCTACTCTTCCTGGGTCGGCCGCCCCTTCGACGCCGTCGCCGTGCTCGACGCCTGCGAGACCATCAAAGAACGCGATGACGTGGGGGTGGTGGAGTACCGCCTGGAGGACGCTGGGGTGGGGCAGGTGGCGGTGGTGCTCCAGGTGCACCCCGCCCCCGACGTGGAGATTCGGGTGGGGGGATACACCTCCAACCTGGCTCCGGAACGGTGGCTCGCGGTGGAGGGCGTTCAGCGCGGGGTCTGGGCCGAGGGAGACATCCTGACGTCGGAGTTGCGAGTGGGGGAGGATTGGGGCGCTGGCCTGCACTACTTCGCCCCGGTTTCCGGCTTCCGCCGCATGGAGTACTACCTGGAGGCCCGGAGCGAAACCGTCACCCCCCACGGCATGGACCGAGAGGCCTGGGATCGGTACGTGGCGGGGGTGCGGCGCTTCTTCTGGCGCGATGGCATGGAAATTGGCTGGGGCATCGTGGGAGAGAGGGTGGAATACGGCGGGGAAACTCAGTCCGCCTGGGGGCCCAAGGTCTCCTTGTCCTGGTCCACCTTGGACAACCCCGATGATCCCACCGAGGGGGTCCGGTTCCAGGGGAACCTCTGGTGGTCGAACCTGGATGCCCTTCTGTGGACGGCGGATATGCTGTGGGTCCAGCCCTGGGGGGCCCAGAGCCGCCTTCTCCTCTCCGGAGGGGTCCAGGGCGGAGACGCCAGCTCCCCCGCTCACGCCGCCTACCTGGGGGGGCCCAAGGACCTCTTTCATCTGGCCTCCACTCCCTGGCGGGGAGAGCGTTCCGCCTGGGTGCGCCTGGGGATCCGGCGCATGCTCTGGGAGAGCGTCCTCCTCGGGCCCATCTACGGCGACCTCTTCGTGACGCGGGGAGCCCTGTTCGACGAAGATTGGGATGAAGTGGCCTCCCCTTGGGAGGCGGGCCTCGCCCTGGCGGTGCCGGGAAAATTGCTGGGGGGACGGGTCCTGGTGATCTACGACGGCGACGGCAACGTGACCTTCGGGTTTGAACTGGGGTCCGACTTTAGGCGGCGGGAGATCATCCCTTAAAAATGGTGGAATCACACCCTCGGAGGACCTCCGGGGGGCTAAACGAAGAGGGGGACGGTCATGGCAAAAAACATCACAAAAAGAGATGAGGACTATTCGGAGTGGTACTTGGACGTCATCCGGGCGGCGGAGCTGGCGGATTACGCCCCCGTGCGGGGGTGCATGGTGGTGCGCCCCACGGGGTACGCCCTCTGGGAGCACGTCCAAGAGCAATTTGATCGCCGCTTCAAAGAGACGGGGCACGTGAACGCCTACTTCCCTCTGCTCATTCCCCACTCCTTTCTGGAAAAAGAGGCCAAACACGTGGAGGGCTTCGCTCCGGAGTGCGCCGTGGTGACCCACGCCGGAGGAGAGGAGCTGGAAGAGCCCCTGGTGGTGCGCCCCACGTCGGAGACCATCATTGGCCACATGTACAGCAAATGGGTGCAGTCTTGGCGGGATCTGCCCATCCTGATCAATCAGTGGTGCAACGTCATGCGCTGGGAGAAACGCCCCCGGCTCTTCCTGCGGACGTCGGAATTCCTGTGGCAGGAAGGGCACACGGCCCATGCCACCCGGGAGGAGGCCGTGGAGGAGACTCTGCGGATGCTTGAAGTGTACCGGGAGGTCATGGAAGATGAGCTGGCCCTCCCCGTCATTCCCGGTGAGAAGACCGAAGGAGAGCGCTTCCCGGGGGCGGATAACACCTACACCTGCGAAACCATGATGAGCGACCGGAAGGCCTTGCAGGCGGGCACCAGCCATTTCCTGGGGCAGAACTTCGCCAAGGCCTTCGACATCCAGTTTCAGAGCGAGGCGGGACAATTGGAATACGCCTGGACCACCAGCTGGGGAGCCTCCACCCGCCTCATTGGGGCCCTGGTGATGACCCATTCCGACGACGACGGCCTCGTGCTGCCTCCCCGGGTGGCGCCGACCCAAGTGGTGATCCTCCCCCTATCCAACGATCAGGGGAGGATGGACGAAATCCTGCTTCCCCGGGCCCGGGAAGTGGAAGCCCGGCTCAACGGTGTGCTCGGCCCCCGGCGGGTTTTGATAGACACTCAGTTTCATCTTCGGCCTGCGGACCGCTTCTTCCACCATCTTCAGCGAGGCGTTCCCCTGCGGCTGGAGTTGGGGGAGCGGGAGCTGGAGGAAGGCACCCTGCGATATGTGCGGCGTGACACGGGGGAAAAAGGATCCTTTCCCCTGGATCGGGCCGCCGAAGAAGTCCCCGCCCTCCTGGGGCGCATTCAGCGCGACCTCCACGCCAAGGCCCTGAAGTTCCGCCAGGATAACACCCACGAGGTCTCTTCCTTCGCGGAGTTCCAGGAGGTTCTGGCCTCCTCCGGAGGATTTATCACGGGATATTTCGGGGGCAGCAAGGAAGACGAAAGGGCTATCAAAGAAGCCACCGGCGCCACTCCCCGGTGTTTCCCCCTGGCGGACCAGCGCACGGGAAAGTGCTTCTACACCGGCCAGGAAGGAGCCCGGAGGGTCATCTTCGCCAAAGCGTACTAGGCTTTCGCGCCCCGGGACTGGCGTCCGCCCTCCCGAGTCCTGAGGAGGATCCTCCCGGGGGAAGTTGCCAAAACCGCCGTTTCGTGGTAGAGTCCCCTGCGAAGCGTCGGGTCACCTTTAATCGGGTTCCGCGAGGCCCGGAAGGAGGCGGTGAAGATGGGACAAAAGGCGTGTCGGCCCTGGGCCGCGATGAGGATTATCCGTGGGCGTTCTTTCCCCCTGGGGAGAGGAGGCCCATTTTTTTTATCCCGAAAGGAGGTCCACCCATGAATTGGAAGGAAAAGGCGCGGGTGATGGAGTCTCCGGACATGGCCCGGGCGCTCAAGCGCATGGCCCACGAGATCGTGGAGCGGAACAAGGGGTTGGAAGGGATCGTGCTTGTGGGAATCCAGCGTCGGGGCGTTCCCCTGGCGTCGCGCCTGGGGGCGCTGCTGGAGGGCTTTGAAGGGATGCGTCCCGCCCAGGGGGAACTGGACATCACCCTGTACCGAGACGACCTGTCGCTGCGCTACTCCCAACCCCTGGTGCGCCGCACGGACATCCCCGGGGGCGTGACCCACCGGCGGGTTGTCCTCGTGGACGACGTGCTTTACACCGGGCGCACGGTGCGGTCCGCCCTGGACGCCCTTATGGATCTCGGGCGTCCCGCCGGAGTGCAGCTGGCGGTGTTGGTGGATCGGGGACATCGGGAGTTGCCCATCCACGCGGACTACGTGGGTAAAAACCTCCCCACGTCGTCTTCGGAAGTGGTGGAGGTACGCCTGCAGGAAGTGGACGGGGTGGACGAGGTCTGGATCTGCGAGAAGGTCGAAAAGGTCGAGGAAGGTCCCGAAAGGCCCTTGATGCGTTTTGCCAGGGAAGGGGAATAGTCTATGGCTTGGAGTCACAGGAATTTGCTGGACGTGGATGTGTTGACCCGGGAGGATTTGGAAACCTTGCTGGATCAGGCGATGCACATGGAAGATCTCATGGATCGCCCGGTAAAAAAGGTTCCCGCCCTGCGCGGCAAGCTGGTGGTCAACATCTTTTTCGAGGCTTCTACCCGCACCCGGGTATCCTTTGAACTGGCGGAGAAGTTTCTGGGAGCCGACGTGGTGAATTGGGCCTCATCGGGATCTAGCGTCAGCAAGGGAGAGACCCTTCGGGATACGGTTTGGACCTTGGAAGCCATGGGGGCCGATGCGGTGGTGGTGCGTCACTCCATGCCCGGAGTGCCCTGGTATCTTAGAGATAAGCTTCGGCGGGCGTCGGTCTTCAACGCGGGAGATGGGGCCCACGCCCACCCCACCCAGGCCCTGCTCGACGTCTACACCGCCTGGCGCCATCTGGGATCCCTGGAGGGCAAGCGCATCGCCATCGTGGGGGACATCCTCCACAGTCGGGTGACCCGCAGTGACATCATCGCCTTCCGTACCATGGGGGCTTCTCTGGTGTGCTCTGGCCCCCGATCTCTCATGCCGAAGGACATGGGGGCCCTGGGGGTGGAGTACGAACCCGACGCCCGGAGGGCCGTGGTGGGAGCCGACGCCATCTACCTGCTCCGCATCCAGATGGAGCGCCAGATGGCGGGGCTCTTCCCCTCCGAGGACGAATATCATCGCCTGTGGGGGGCGAACGAGGAACTGGTGCGCCGGGCCCGCCCCGGGGCACTGGTGATGCACCCGGGGCCCATCAACCGGGGAGTGGAGATCGAATCTCGGGTGGCGGACGGCCCCCAGAGCGTGATCTTGCCCCAGGTGAAAAGCGGCGTGGCCACTCGCATGGCCCTTCTGTACCTTTGCATGGGAGGTGGAGAAGCATGATCCTTCTCAAGAATGCCCGGCTTTTCGATGGGGTCCAGCTCCACGGAGGGGCGACGGACCTCTTGGTGGAGGGAAAGACGGTGACGCGCATCGCTTCGGGCCTTTCGGGCTCCGAGGGAGCCCGGGTGATGGACCTGGCGGGGCGCGTCGTGGCCCCCGGCTTTGTCGACCTGCACGGACACTTTCGGGATCCCGGGCAGACCTGGCGAGAAGACCTGACTTCCGGAGCCCGGGCGGCGGCGGCGGGGGGATTTGCCGTGGCGGTGGCCATGCCTAACACCGAACCTCCCCTGGACTCCGAAGCCCTGGTGCGGGACGTGCGGGAGCGAGGGCGGCACACCGGGGGGGCCCTGATTCTTCCCGCCGGGTGCGTGAGCCGGGGTCGAAGTGGTGAGGAAATGGCGGAACTGGCCTCCATGGTAGAGGCCGGGGCGGTGCTTTTCACCGACGACGGAGCCCCGGTGCTCCGGTCGAGCCTGCTACGCCACGCCCTGCTCTACGCCTCCGATCTGGGGGTGCGGATCATGGAGCACCCCGAGGACCCCGACCTCTCCAAGGGAGCCCAGGTGCACGAGGGGCGCTGTTCCGCCCTGAGCGGCATGAGGGGCATGCCCGCAGCGGGGGAGGTCATCGGCGTCGGCCGGGCGGTGGCCCTGGCCCGGGAGACCTCCTGCGCGGTCCACCTGACCCACGTGAGCACCGCCCAGGCCCTGGAAGAGATCCGTCGGGCCAAGGGGGAGGGGCTCCCGGTGACCTGCGACGTGACGCCCCACCATCTGATTTTTTCCGAAGAAAACGTGCTGACGAGCCATCTTAGCGCCATCTTTAAAGTGAATCCTCCCCTGCGATCCCTGGGAGACGTGGAAGCCCTCTGGGAGGGCGTCGCCGACGGCACGGTGGACGCCCTGGGCACGGATCATGCCCCCTGGCACGAGGATGAGAAGGACCTACCCTTCGTCGAGGCCTCCTTCGGCATCGCCTCCTACGAGTGCGCCGTGGCGGCGGTACTGGACGAAGGGCGTCGCCGTAAGGTTCCCTTGGAGGCCCTTCTGCGCCTGTGGACCTCGGGGCCCGCCGCCCTTCTTCCGCCCTGGGCCGGGGTCCCCGGACGAATCGAGGAGGGGGGGGGCGCCTTCCTCACGGTGTTGGATCTCGACCTTCCCCTGGAGGTAAATCCCGATCAATGGCGCAGCAAGGTGCGCCTCACCCCGTATCGGGGCAAGCGCTTCATCGGCGCCCCGGTGGCCACGATGGTGGCCGGGGCCTTGGTCTTCGACGCCCTTTCGGAGCCTCCTCATGAGTAGGGAGTCCTCTCTGGAGGAGCGCGCCCTCGTGGTGGGAGGGCGCCCCCTGATTCCCGGCCTGGGGGAAGTTATCCTGGAAGCCCCTCGCCTGGCCCGGGAGCTCCGTCCGGGGCAGTTTCTCATGGCCCGGGTTTCTCCCTGGCAAGACCCCCTTCTGGGACGCCCCTTGGGGGTGTCGGCGGTGCGGGGAAGCCAGATCACCCTGATGGTGGCTGCCCTGGGCCGGGGCTCTCGGGCCCTCTTGGCCCTGCGCCCCGGCGCCGAGGTGACGCTGAGGGGCCCCTTGGGGACTCCCTTCCCTCCCCCGGCCCAGGCTCCCCTGGTGTTGGCCGGAGGAGGCTTTGGCGTGGCCCCCCTGATGTATGCCTGGGACGAGCTCCGGGCGGGGCGCGGTGAGGTCCCCACGGTGGTTTTGGGGGTTCCCGATGGATCCTGGGCGCCCCTGGAGCGGCTGGTGGCCCACCGAGTGGGTAAGCACCTGCGCGTCTTCTCGGACGACGGATCCCTGGGCGAGCGGGGTACCCCCTGTGACGCCCTGGAGGGGGCGGGAGAGGTCTGGGCCTGCGGTCCCCCGGCCATGATCCGGGCGATGGCCCGCTGCGCCCCCCCGGAGATGCGCCTCTTGGTGAACCTGGACCAGCGGATGGGGTGCGGCTACGGCGGCTGCCTGGGATGCACCGTGCCCACGGTACGGGGCCCCGTGCGGGCCTGCGTGGAGGGCCCCTTTTTCGACGCCCGGGACGTGGACTGGGGAGCCCTGGAGGAGTTGGAGGGACGCTCATGAGAAAGAGATCCGTGCAAACCCGGGTGGGAGGGGTGATCCTAGATTCTCCGTTGATCGTTGCCTCGGGGGTCTGGCCCTTGGAAAGGGACCTCTGGCCCCGGGAGCCCCTCCCCTTCGTGGGGGCGGCGTGCACCAAGGGCATCACCCTGGAACCCCGGGAAGGAAATCCGGGGGTGCGCCTTTGGGAGACCCCTGCGGGGGTGTTGAACAGTGTGGGGCTCCAAAACGGTGGGGTGCGATCCTTCGTCGAAAGGGATTTGCCCGAGATGGCCCGGGAGGGGGTGCCCCTGGTGGCCAACGTGGCCCCCCTGACCGAGGAAGACTTCGATCCCCTTTTCGGGGCACTGGAGGCCGGGGCGGAGCATCTGGCGGCGGTGGAGCTGAACCTCTCCTGTCCCAACGTGGCCTGCGGCGGCGCCGCTTGGGGAGTGACGGCGAAAGGGGTATCCCGGGCGGTGGCCCTGGCCCGGAGCCGGTGGCGGGGGCCCCTGTGGGTCAAGCTCACCCCCCAGGCCGCCGACCTGGGGGCCACGGCCCGAGCGGCGGAAGATCGGGGCGCCGATGCGGTGGTGGTGGCGAACACTTGGCTCGGCATGGCCTTCGACGTGGAGCGCCATCGCCCGGCCCTGGCAAGGGTCGTGGGGGGACTCTCGGGGCCTGCGATATTTCCTTTGGCCCTGCGCTGTGTCTGGGACGTGGCGGGGAGCGTATCCATTCCCGTGGTGGGGTGTGGCGGCGTCACCACGGGAAACGATGTGATCTCCATGCTACTAGCGGGGGCCTCGGCGGTGGAAGTAGGCACCGCCCTCATGGCGGATCTGGGGGCGGCCAAGGCCATGATGGAGGCCGTCGAAGGACATCTGGAGCGCTTTGGCCTGGACACCATCTCCTCCCTGGTGGGGGCGGGGCGGCGGGCCTAAAGCCCTGGGATGAACAGGAGATCTTAGACCTAGAAAGGAGAGGTGGGCCGTGCAAAGGAAAGCCGAAGTCATTCTGGCCCTCGACACCAGGACCTTGGAAGAGGGGCAGGCGATGCTGGATCGCGTGGGAAGGGGGCTTCGCCACGTGAAGATCGGGCCCCGGCTCTACGCCCTGGGAGGGCGGGACTTTATCGAGGCGGTGCAATCCCGGGGCTACGACATTTTTCTGGACCTCAAGCTCCACGACATTCCCAACACCGTGGCCCTAGCGGTGGACGTCTTTGCCCGGATGGGGCTCTGGGCCCTATCCCTTCACAGCGCGGGGGGGCGGGAGATGCTCTCCCAGGCCCGGGACGCCCGGGACGGGGCGGAGAGCGTCATGAAGCTTCTTGGCATTTCCGTTTTGACCAGCCTGGATGACGATCTCTGGGGCGAAGTTTGTCCCGCCGGAGGAGGGGTGCGAGGGGCGGTGGCCGCCCGGGCTCGGCTCTGTGCTGCGGTGGGCCTCGACGGCTTGGTGTCCTCACCCCAAGAGCTGACGCTGGTAAGAGAAGAAGGGGGCGATCGGCTACTCAAGGTGGTTCCCGGCATTCGTCCTCAGCGGGGGGAAGACGATCAGCGACGCACGGCGTCGGTGGCCACGGCGGTCCGGGACGGGGCGGACTACTTGGTCATGGGCCGTCCCCTCCTGGAGGCCCCGGACCCCGAGGCGGCCCTGGCCGCCGTCCACAGAGAGATCGAGGAGGCGTAGCATGGGCATTTTGCGAGCGATGAATGGTTTAGAAGACATCATGAAGGAGACCGGAGCCCTGCTATCGGGACACTTCCTCCTAACTTCAGGAAAGCACAGCGATCACTACATGCAGTGCGCCCTGCTCCTGAAGCATCCCCGGCATGCGGCCTTCGTCGGGGAAGGGCTGGCGAGGCTCTTGGCCCCCCTGGGGCCCCAGATGGTGGCGTCTCCGGCCTTGGGGGGGGTCATCATTGGTCACGAAGTGGCCCGGGCCTTGGGGGTTCCCTTTGTCTTCTGTGAGCGTCAGGAAGGGCGCATGGTCTTGCGACGCTTTCCCCACCCCGGCGCCGTGAGATTCGTGGTGGTGGAGGACGTGGTGACCACCGGTGGGTCCCTCCGGGAGGTGGGAGAACACCTGGCCACCGGTGGGGCGGAGTGGGTGGGATCGGCCTGCGTGGCGGATCGCAGCGGAGGGAAGACGGGGCTGCCCCACGATCTCACCAGCCTCCTCGTGGCGGCTTTTCCCCTCTACGATCCCGAAGAGTGCCCCCTGTGCGCTGCGGGCCTTCCTCTGGTGAAGCCCGGGAGCCGCAAAGGGCCAGGGGAATGAGGCCTCGGGGCGCGTCCTTGGCTCCGGGATAGTCCATGAAGAAAACTTGGTCCGTCATCGTCTTTTTCCCTCGACTCCGTTGTACAATGGGGCCATGTTCTGCGGGGAGGCTCTCGCGATGACCATATCCCGGAAAATTATGCTGGGGCTGACGGCGGTGGTGATTTTTTCCCTCGGAATCTTTGCCGTGAGGGAGAACTTTATGGTAATGGAAAGCCATCGATCCCTGGAAAGGGACGAGGCCCGGCGGGCGTTGCACCGCATAGAGGCCATTATCCAAGTAGAAGTGGGCCACCTGGACACCACGTGTCGGGACTGGGCCACCTGGGATTCCCTCTATGCTTATGTGGAGGATCACTCCCCCGAGTTCCGGCGGGAGAACCTCCACGACGGCGCCTTGCAGAGTTCGGGGGTTGATCTGATCCTTCTCTTCGATGCCGCCGGGGCGTTGGAGGAAAAACTAATTTCTCCGGTTTTTATGAAGGGTCCCTTGCCTCCGGAGTTCCTGGAGGGGCTTTATGAGGCCTTGGCGCCTCCTTGCCAGGGAATTCTGAAGACCCCCCAGGGCCTTATTATGGTGGCGTCGCGTCCCATCATCCGCAGCGACGGCCATGGCGTTCCCCGGGGAACCTGCGTCATGGGAAGAGTGGTGGATGCCGAGGCGGTGGAAAACTTGCGTCGCCAGAGCTCCTCCCAGGTCTATATCGACCCCGGGGAGGGGAAGATCTTCGAAGAGCTCCTCCGGGCGGAGGACGGCATGGCCCTGGACCAAAGCCGGGACGACCTGCTCCTGGGGTACGCCCTGATCAAAGACATCTCCGGAGTTCCCGTGGGGGTCCTGCGGGGAGAGTTTTCCCGCCCCTTCCACCAGGCGGGAAAAGGCATGGTGCGATCTTCCCTTGTCGCCATCCTGGCCACGGGGATCGTCTCGCTGGGGGCCATGATGATCCTCCTGCGCCACGTGGTGGTGCGTCCCTTGGGAGAGTTGGCGGCCCAACTTCGGGCGCCCCGGCGAGAGGGCGAAGGCGTGGCTAAGCTGATCTCCGACGACCGCGACGACGAGATCGGGGTGGTGGCTCGGGCCTTTAACGCCCTGATCGCCGATCTGGAGGAGTCCAACGAAGCGCTAAAGCGGGAGGTGTGGCACCGGAAGGAGAGCGAGGGAAACCTTCGCAAGCTCTTGCGGGTGACGGAGCAGAGCCCCATGGGCGTGGTGGTGACGGATCGGGAGGGGAGCATCGAGTACGTCAATCCCAAGTTTGAAGAGATGACGGGATACACCTTTGCGGAGCTCCTGGGAAAGAGTATCGAATCCATTGACGGCGACCGCCCGTCGGTGAGCCCTTGGGAAGAGGTATGGGAAACGATCCTGGCGGGGCGAGTTTGGTCGGGGGACTATCCCAACCGCCGTAAAAACGGTGAAGAGTATTGGGAACATGCGTCCATCGCCCCGGTGGCGGATGGCGATGGGCGCATCACTCACTTCGTGATCGTGAAGGAAGATGTCACCCTTCGCCTGCGATCCCAGGAAGAACTCCGGCTCTTTCGCCTGCTGGTGGATTCCTCGGGTCAGGCCGTGGCCGTGGCGGATGCGGACCGCCGTCTGCAGTACGCCAATACCACCTTTTTGAGGTGGGTGGGGCAGAATTTGGAGACGGTGGAGGGGCGCCTCCTGGAAGACTTTTGCGCCCCCTCCTCGGCGGACCGCATCCGGCGGGAGGTGGCGGTGGAGCTGGAGACCTCGGGGGAGTGGTCGGGGGAGTTGACCATGGGGGGCCCCTTCGGGGCGGCGAAGGAAGTCCTGGCGAGTTTTTTCCTGGTGCGCGATGAATCAGCCCCATGTCGCACCGCCCTGGTGGCCACCAACGTCACGGAACTGAAGGCGCAACAGGAGGAAATAGAAAGGGCCCGCAGGGCGGCCGAGAGCGCCGACCGGGCCAAGGGGGATTTCCTGGCCCGCATGAGCCACGAAATCCGTACTCCCATGAACGCCATTTTGGGCATGGCCCACCTCATGAGCACCACCGCCCTTTCTCACCGCCAACGGGACTACCTGCAAAAGTCCCAGGGCGCCGCCGAAGCCCTGTTGGGGCTCATCAACGACATTTTGGATTTTTCCAAGATTGAGGCGGGGAAAATGACCCTGGAGTCGGTGCCCTTCGACCTGGACACGGTCTTCGAGCATCTGGCCACCGTCACCGCCCTACGGGCTCAGGAGAAGGGCCTCAAGCTTCTCTTCGACCCCCGTCCCGACGTACCCCGCTCCCTGGAAGGGGACCCCTTGCGCCTCGGGCAGATCCTCGTCAACCTGGTGACCAATGCGGTGAAGTTCACCGAGCGAGGCGAGGTGGTGGTGACCGTGGCCCTGGAGGATTGGTCTCCGAAGGTGGTGGTGCTTTCGTTCGCCGTGCGCGACACGGGGGTGGGCATTTCGGAGGACAAGATTGGCGCTCTTTTCCAGTCCTTCAGCCAGACCGACGGGTCCATCACTCGCCGTTACGGAGGCACGGGGCTGGGGCTTGCCATCTGCAAACGCCTCGTGGAGATGATGGGGGGGACGATAGAAGTTTCGAGCACCCCAGGAGTGGGGAGTACCTTCGAATTTTCCGCACTGCTCGAGTTGGGAAAGGCCCAAGAGGCTCCTCTTTCTCCTCCGGAAGAGCTGCGGAGCTTGAAGGTGCTCTTGGTGGATGACAATGCTGTGGCCCGGGGAGTGATCTCCCGGATGCTGACGTCGCTTTCTTTCGAGGTGATCTCCACCTCCGGAGTGGAAGAGGCCTTGGAGACCCTCGCGGAGGATAGAGGCGCTCCGGTGCGATTGGTCGTGGCGGATGGCGATCTCCGGGCCGTGGCGGATGGCACGCTGCACCGGGCTCTTCAAGAGCTACCCTCGGGCCCCATTCCCTTGGTATCCCTGGTATCCCTGGCGGAAGACCGAAAAAAATCCAAGGGCGGTAAGAAAACTAGGGAAGAAGCGGTCATTAAACCCGTCCTACCCTCCTCCCTCCTCGGGGCCGTGCTGGCGGCCCTGGGCCGCGACGACCTCAGGCTCCGGGAGCGAACCCCCTCCCCCAGGGGCGGCGTTTCGGAACGGTGGGAGGGGACGCAGGTCCTTCTGGCGGAAGACAATGACATCAATCGCCAGATTGCCCGGGAGATCTTGGAAGGGCGGGGCGTCGTGGTGACCGTGGCCACGAACGGCCGAGAGGCTCTGGAGGCGGCCTCCCGCCGGGAATTTGACCTGGTCTTTTTGGACATCCAGATGCCCGAGATGGACGGCCTGGAAGCGGCTCGGCGCATTCGGGCCCTAGGAGGGGCTTGGGAGACTATCCCCCTGGTGGCCATGACGGCCCATGCCATGGAACGGGATCGGGGGCTCAGCCTGGAGGCGGGGATGAATGACCACGTCACCAAGCCCATAGACCCGGATGGGCTTTTTGAGACCATGGAAAGGTGGATCCTCCGGCCGGAGAAAAAAGTCCTCTCGGCGTCGGGGCCCGAAGAAGTCGCAGGGGCGGCGCCACCTCCTTTTGCGGGGGGAGTGGATCTGGCCCGAGGGGCGGAGCGCCTGGGGGTGGATGAGGCGTTCTATCGCCATCTTCTTCGGCTATTCGTCGAAGAGCAGATAGATCTGGGAATCGCCCTGAAAGGAAGCGGGGCGGAGCCCTCCGATGAGCTTCGGCGCCGGATTCACACCCTCAAGGGCACGGCAGGGAACCTGGCCTTGGACGATCTGGCCGCAGTAGCGGGGGCCCTGGAAAGGGCCCTGGACTCCCCGTCGTCGGAGGTCGTGGAAGAGGCCAAGGATAACGTGTTGGAAGAGTGGAGGGCGGTGCGCGAGGAGCTGGTGGCCCTATTAGGCGAAGAGGTCGAAGGGGATCCGGAGGCGGAGCCCATGGGGCTCCTCGAGGATCGGGAAGAGGCCCGGCGGCTCCTGGAGGAGGGGAGGGCCCTCTTGGACGACGACCTTCCCAAGGCCGAGGCCCGGATCGCCGAGGCCCGGCGCCGGGCGGGCCGGGAAGGAGAAGATCTCTTTCAGACCCTCGACCGGATGTTGCGCCACTTCGACACCGATGGGGCCGCCTCCGTCCTGGATCAGCTGGTGAAGCTCCTGTCATGAGCTCCGGGCGTTATAGTCCAGAACGAAGAAAGAAGAAAAAAGAAGAAAGGGGAGAGTTCCCCCGTGGAAGGAGATAGAGAAAAGCGTTTTAAGGTCCTCATCGTGGACGATGTCCCCGAGAACATCCACATCCTTATGGAAACGCTAAAGGACGAGTTTTCTCTGGTGGCCGCCACGGGGGGCGAGAAGGCCCTGCGCCTGGCCCGGGGGGAGGCTCCTCCGGATCTGATCTTGCTCGATGTCATGATGCCCGGCATGGGGGGGTACGAAGTCTGCACTCACCTGAAGGCCGATCCGAAAACGGCGCCGATCCCCGTGGTTTTTCTCACCGCCCTGTCCCAGGAAGAAGACGAGGCCCAAGGGTTGAAGCTGGGGGCTGTGGACTACGTAACCAAGCCCTTTCGCCCCGCCCTGGTGAAGGCTCGGGTGCGCAACCAGCTCGAGCTGAAACACCACCGAGACCGGCTTGAAGATGCGGTGCGGGATCGGACCCGGGAGCTGGAGCTCACCCGCGAGGTGATCATCGATAGCTTGGCGGCGATGGCGGAGCGGCGAGATCTGGAGACCGGGGGTCACATCCAGCGTACCCGGCGCTACGTCCAGTTCCTGGCGGAGCGGGCGGCGTCGCACCCCGACTTTGCCGGGGTCCTTTCCCCCGAGACCATAGCCCTTTTTGCCTCCACGGCCCCGCTACATGACATAGGCAAGGTGGGAATTCCCGACGGCATCCTTCTCAAGCCCGGCAAGCTCACCGACGAAGAATTCCGGGTCATGGGATATCACACACTCTACGGGTACGAGATCCTGCGGGATGGGGAGCGAAGGCTTCGAGGGAACACCTTTCTTTCCCATGCTCAGGACATTGCCCGAGATCACCACGAGCGCTGGGATGGCAAGGGATACCTCCGAGGCTTGGCGGGAGAGGAGATCCCCCTTTCGGCTCGCATCATGACCTTGGCGGATGTCTACGACGCCCTCGTGAGCCGGCGTCCGTATAAAGAGCCCTTTCCCCACCATGTGGCGATGGAAATCATCGCGGAGGGACGGGGGACGCGCTTTGACCCCCGGTTGGTGGACATCTTCCTGGCCTCAGGGGATGCCTTTTTCCAAATTTTCCAGGAGCACGCCGATGATAGCGAGGGAAGACCCTCCGGAGATGGTGGAGAAATGGACCAAGAGGTGATATAGGCGCCCTCCTAGGGGCGACGGGCCGGTCCCGGGGGACCATCGGGGGAGGCGAAGGAGACGAAGGGCTTTTCATACAGTATTCTAGGGCCCGGGGCGGGGGCGATCTCTGGACAGGGACACCCCCCGGATGTACAGTACGGGGGAGGGAAAAAACGTGATGTGCCACGGGGCGGGCGTTGGAGGAATTTGTGTATAATTGTTCCGAAAATAACGCTATGTAGTTGCCTTTTTCCGCACTCTGGGAAATAATGGCCCCGAGGGGTGACGATGAGTAAAGTCGCCGGTTCCGGCGGCAGCAGTTTTGCCAGGGTGTTACTTTTTTGTTTTTCAGTCGGGAGGGAGAAACGGTGTTCAAGGAAGATCAGCTCCAGGCCATCGGAAAAGGGGCGGAAGCCCACCGCAAGACCATGGAAAAGATGTTGGCCAAGGCTCCGGAGCGGAAGAAAGAGTTCCGCACCAGCAGCGAGACTGTGGCCCCGGTGTATTCCCCTGCGGACGTGGAAAATATCGATTATATGCGGGATCTGGGCTTCCCCGGGCAGTATCCCTTCACCCGGGGCGTGCAGCCCAACATGTACCGGGGGCGTTTTTGGACCATGCGGCAGTACGCGGGGTTCTCCACGGCGGAGGACTCCAACGCCCGCTATCGCTTCCTTCTGGAGCAAGGATCCATGGGCCTTTCGGTGGCCTTTGACCTTCCCACCCAGATCGGCTACGACTCCGACCACCCCATGGCCCAGGGCGAAGTGGGGAAGGTGGGAGTTCCCATCGACTCCCTGGCGGACATGGAGATCCTTTTCGACCAGATTCCCCTGGACAAGGTCTCCACGTCCATGACCATCAATGCCCCTGCGTCGGTGTTGCTTGCCATGTACATCGCCCTGGGGGAGAAGCAGGGGGTGCGTTCCGAAGAGCTCTCCGGCACCATCCAGAACGACATCCTCAAGGAGTATATTGCCCGGGGCACCTACATCTTCCCTCCCAAGCCCTCCATGCGGCTCATCACGGACATCTTTGAATTCTGCAGCAACCACGTCCCCAAATGGAACACCATCTCCATCTCCGGGTACCACATCCGTGAGGCGGGATCCACGGCGGCCCAGGAGATCGCCTTTACTTTGGCGGATGGCATCGCCTACGTGGATGCGGCGATCAAAAAAGGCCAGGACCCCAACGTCTTCGGCGAGCGCCTTTCGTTCTTCTTCAACTCTCACAACGACTTCCTGGAGGAAGTGGCCAAATTCCGCGCCGCTCGGCGCCTGTGGGCTCGCCTCATGAAGGAACGCTTCGGCATCACCAACCCCAAGGCCATGATGCTCCGCTTCCACACCCAGACGGCGGGGTGTACCCTCACGGCCCAGCAGCCCGAAAATAACATCGCCCGAGTGGCCTTTCAGTGCCTGGCGGCGGTGCTCGGGGGCACCCAGTCCCTGCACTCCAACAGCATGGACGAGGCCCTGGCCCTTCCCACGGAAAAGAGCGTCAACATCGCCCTGCGCACCCAGCAGATCGTGGCCTACGAGAGCGGCGTCTGCAGCACGGTGGACCCCTTGGCCGGAAGCTATTACATCGAGTCCCTCACGGATCGGCTCTGCCAGGATGCGGAGACCTACATTGCCAAGATCGACGACATGGGGGGCATGTTGACGGCCATCGAGAAGGGCTACGTGCAGCAGCAGATCCAGGACGCGGCCTACGCCTACCAGCGGGCCATCGAGACGGGAGACATGGTGGTGGTGGGGGTCAACAAGTTCCAGATGGAAGAGGATAACTCCGGCCGAGAGCTCTTGCGGGTCGACGAGCGCGTGGGGAGGCGCCAGGCGGAAAAGATCGCCGCCGTGAAGGCCAAGCGCGATAACCTCCGGGTACAGACCACCTTGGATGAGATCCGTGCCGCCGCCCGGGACGAGAGCGTAAACCTCATGCCCCGCATCCTGGATTGCGTCCGGGCCTACGGCACCGAAGGGGAAATCTGCGGGGTGCTCCGCGAGGAGTTCGGAGAGTACCGGGAAAACATCGTCCTGTAGCTCCCCGTAGAATCGCCTCCGAGGTCGGAGGCGAGGGCTGACTTGTTCCGTTTCGTCATGTGAAGGAGGCAGGATTTCCATGGAAGATCGCAAGATTCGTGTCGTGGTGGCCAAACCCGGCCTCGACGGCCATGACCGGGGAGCCAAGGTCATCGCCCGGGCCTTTCGCGACGCGGGCATGGAGGTCATCTACACGGGGTTGCGCCAGACTCCGGAACAGATCGTAGAGACCGCCATCCAGGAGGATGCCGACGCCATCGGCATCAGCATTCTCTCCGGAGCCCATGACCACTATTTCCGCACCATCATTGGCCTTCTCAAGGCCAAGGGGGCGGAAGACATCATCGTCTTCGGCGGGGGAGTGATTCCCGAGGGTGACATCCCCGGGCTTATGGATCTGGGGGCGGGGGCAATCTTCGGCCCCGGTACGCCCACCACCACCACTATAGAGTGGCTCCAGAAGGCGGTAGAGGAAAAAAGGGCCCGGGAATCCCGGGCATGAGGCTTTAGCGGGGCCTCAAAGCCTCGCCCTTTCCTGCTTTACCGAGGATTGGGTCTGCATATGGGGCCCGGGGTGAGAGAAGGGCGATAAGAGGCCAAAACAGTCCGGTGGAGGAGGGGGAGCATGAAGCCGACGGTGGTGGACCACATCGGTGTGGCGGTGAAAGACCTTAGAAAAGCCCTGGAGTTTTGGGAAAATGCCCTAGGTATTTCCTGTGTGGGCGTGGAGGAAGTGGCCGAGCAGAAGGTGCGCACGGCCTTTCTTCCCGTGAAAGACACGGAGATTGAGCTCCTAGAGCCCACGGCCGACGATAGCCCCGTGGCAAAGTTTATCGAAAAAAAGGGCGAAGGAATCCATCACATCGCCCTGCGGGTGGAAAACCTCGAGGAAGCTCTGGAAGAGCTCAAGGCCCGGGGAGTGCAACTCATCGACGAGAAGCCCCGTTACGGCGCGGGGGGGGCGCGCATCGCCTTCGTGCACCCCAAGGCCACGGGAGGGGTGCTGTTGGAGCTTTCGGAGCGAAGTCACTGATACGACAGGGACTAGCGGGAGGATCCCCTGGAAGGTCTTTGGGTCGCGGGGGGTTGGCGTGGTGTCTTTGAGCTAGGTGAGGAGGTATCGCATGTCGGAGAAGACCATAGACCAGCTCTGTGAGCAGGTGCTGGCCAAGCGAGAGGCGGCGAAGGCTGGCGGGGGCGAAAAGGCCGTGGCCAAACAGCACGAGAAGGGTAAGCTTACCGCCCGAGAGAGGATCTTTAAGCTCTTGGACGAGGGGAGCTTCACCGAGATCGACGAGTTCGTGGAGCACCGTTGCACTAATTTCGGCCTGGAGAAGACCGTTTTCCCCGGTGACGGCGTGGTGACGGGATACGGCACCATCGATGGCCGGATCGTCTACGTCTACAGCCAGGACTTCACCGTCATGGGGGGGTCTCTGGGGGAGATGCACGCCCGCAAGATCTGCAAGGTCATGGACCTGGCGGTGAAAAACGGCGCTCCCGTCATCGGCATCAACGATTCCGGCGGAGCCCGCATCCAGGAGGCCGTGGACGCCCTTTCGGGGTACGGCAACATCTTCTTCCGCAACGTGCTGGCCTCGGGCGTGGTGCCTCAGATCTCCGTCATTTCCGGCCCCTGTGCCGGGGGGGCGGTATATAGCCCGGCCCTCACCGACTTCGTCTTCATGGTGGATCAGGTGGGGGTCATGCACATAACGGGGCCCGCCGTCATCAAGGCCGTGACGGGGGAAGACGTCACCAGCGAGCAGATCGGCGGCGCCATGACCCACAACGCCAAGTCCGGGGTGGCCCAGTTCTTCTCCAAGAACGAAGACGAGTGTTTTGCTGAAATTCGGCGCCTCCTGGGTTATCTGCCGTCAAACAACATGGAAGAGGCCCCCGGGGCGGAGTGCACCGAAGACCCCTATGCCCCGAACCTGGAGCTGCGAAACCTTGTCCCCACGAACCCGAACAAGTCCTACAACGTGATCTCCGTGATCTCGGCCATCGTCGATCAGGGGAGTTTCATGGAAGCGCAGCCCCTTTGGGCGAAAAACATCGTCACCGCCTTTGCCCGGGTGGGGGGGATCGCCGTGGGCATCATCGCCAACCAGGCGAATAACCTGGCGGGGTGCCTCGACATCGACGCCTCGGACAAGGCGAGCCGATTTATCCGCTTTTGCGACGCCTTCAACATCCCCATCGTCACCTTTGAGGACGTCCCCGGATACCTGCCCGGCACGGCCCAGGAGCTGGGGGGCATCATCCGGCACGGGGCCAAGCTCCTTTATGCCTACAGTGAGGCCACGGTGCCACTGGTGACCGTCATCCTGCGCAAGGCCTACGGAGGAAGCTACCTCGGCATGTGCAGCAAGGACCTGGGGGCCGATGTGGTCCTGGCGTGGCCCCAGGCCCAGATCGCCGTCATGGGGGCCCAGGGGGCGGCCAATATAGTCTTCCGTAAGGAGATCGAGGCCGCCTCGGACCAGAACGCCATGCGGCAGCAGAAGATCGACGAGTACGAAGATGCCTTTGCCAACCCCTACCAGGCGGCGAAGCGCGGCTTCGTCGATCGGGTCATCCTTCCCGAAGAAACCCGGGGCGCCATCTACGAGGCCCTGCTCCTCACGGAAAACAAAAAGGAGCAGCGTCCCAAGCGGAAGCACGGCGTCATGCCGCACTAGGTCCGGAAAGGGAGAGAGATCAGCATGAATACTGCATCGCACTTCGTGGGCATGGGGGGCGCCATCACCCTTTCGCTTATAGCCTTCAGCATCGTTTTTCTGGTGCTCATCGCCCTCATGGGCATCATTTATGCCAACCGCTATTTGGCAGAGCAGGTGGATCGGAGAAACCGAGAAAAGGCGGCCTCCAAGGCCCCATCGGGAGATGGATCCGGGGGGCGTATGGCGGCGGCGGTGGCCTTGCCGGACGACGGCGACCTAGTGGCCGCCATCACGGGGGCCCTGGCGATGTCATTGGGGCGCCCCGTGGTGGTGACGGGCATCCGGCCGGTGCGCCAGAGCGGCTCCCTGTGGAAGGCCCTGGCCCGGAGCCAGAACATCGAGGGGCTCGATTAGCCCCTACCGCCCCTTGCTAGGTGCGGGTCATCTCTGGTTTTTTAAAAAATACATAGCGATCCCGATGGATCATGGTGATGGCGATCGAAGGAGGAACTACTTATGGCGCGTAACTTTCGTGTGACGGTGAACGGCAAAGCCTACGATGTTTCCGTGGAGGATCTGGGGTGCGGAGCTATGCCCCCTTCTGCCCCTGCCCCTGCCCCTGCCCCGGCTCCGGTGGCGGCTCCCGCCCCGGCTCCTGCTCCTGCTCCTGCTCCTGCTCCTGCTCCGGCCCCGGTGGCCGCTCCGGCCCCTGCGGCGGCTCCCGCTCCCGTGGCGGGGGGCGAGGTGGTGGCTTCCCCCATGCCGGGGAAAATCCTTAAAGTGGCCACATCGGTGGGGGCCGTGGTGAAAAACGGCGATATCCTGCTCATTTTGGAGGCCATGAAAATGGAAAACGAGATCCTGGCCGGGCGAGGGGGCACGGTGAAGGAGATCCGGGTCAAAGACGGCGATTCGGTCAACACCGGCGACGTGCTCGTGGTCGTGGGCTAGGGGCCTGGCCCCTTTTTGTCGGGAGGAGAATCGGCGATGCTGTACTTCCAAGCCCTGTCCAACCTTATTGCCCAGTCGGGCTTCGCGGGGCTCACCCTGGGAAACGTGGTCATGCTCCTGGTGTCCTTCGTGTTGCTCTATCTGGCCATCGTGAGAGGTTTTGAACCTCTTCTTCTGGTGCCCATCGCCTTCGGCTGCCTTCTGGTGAACCTGCCCCTGTCGGGCATCATGGACGAGGGGGGCTTCCTGCGCTACGTATTTTTCGGTACAGAACATGAGATTTACCCCATTATAATCTTCATGGGCATCGGAGCCCTCACGGACTTTGGCCCTCTGCTGGCGAACCCCATCACCTTCCTGCTGGGGGCGGCGGCCCAGATGGGGGTCTTCGTGGCGCTCTTTTTGGCCACCGCCCTGGGGTTCAACATCCGGGAAGCGGCGTCCATCGGCATCATCGGCGGCGCCGATGGCCCCACGAGCATCTATCTCACCATGAAGATGGCGCCCCAGATCCTGGGGGCCATCGCTGTGGCGGCCTACAGCTACATGTCCCTGGTGCCCCTCATTCAGCCTCCGGTGATCCGGCTGCTCACCACGAAAGAGGACCGGGGTATCCGCATGGACAACCTGCGCCCCGTCTCCAAGATGGAGAAGGTGCTCTTTCCCATCGTCTGCACCGTGGCGTCGGGCCTCGTTCTCCCCATGTGCGTCCCCCTCGTGGGGGTGCTCATGTTCGGTAACCTCCTGCGGGAGTGCGGCGTCACCGAGCGCCTGAACCATGCGACCCAGAACGAAATTCTCAACACCACCACTATTTTCCTAGGGCTCACTGTGGGGGCCACCATGGAGGCCGCCACCTTCCTCACCGTGGCCACCCTCAAGATCATCTTCCTGGGGCTCGTGGCCTTCATGGCGAGCACCGCCGGGGGCGTGCTCTTCGGCCAAGTCATGAAAAAATGGAGTGGTGGCAAGATCAACCCCATGATCGGTTCGGCGGGGGTCTCCGCCGTGCCCATGGCGGCCCGGGTGGTGCAGCGTATGTGCCAACAGGAGCATCCGGGGAACTTCCTGCTCATGCACGCCATGGGGCCCAACGTGTCGGGAGTCATCGGCACGGCGGTGGCTGCGGGGGCCATGCTCTCCCTGCTCACCAACTGATCCGGAGACCCTATCCCGTCACCGGTCGATAAGAGCCGCGCCGAGGGGCGCCCTTCGGGGCCGCCCCTCGGTTGTTTTAATAAAATTATTATAAATCGGAGGTGGGTCATGGCGGGGGAAAAGGGCCCTATCAGGGAAGAAGATCGATATCTCCGCTACCTGGAGGCCCGGGCCTGCGAGGCGGAAGTCTTGGCCGCCTCGCAGGAGGCGCTTTTTAATTTAGTCCGGGAGCTCGAGAAGTGTCCTTCGGTATCGGCGGTGTTGGACCTGCTGGAACATCGTCTGCGTTCCCTCTTGCCCCTGGGGCCCGCTCTCCTGGTGATGCGGGATTCTCCCTCCTCCGACGTCTGGAGGTGGCGGGGCGCCGGAGCCAATCTCCGGGAGGGGATGTCCCTTTCACCGAAAGACCAGGAAGCTTTGCGTTCCCTGGAAGGGCCCGCTTCCGTTCTCGCTTCCCAGATACCGGGTCTGGCCCCCGGCGGGGCGGAGAGCTTCTTGGCGGTGCCGGTGACCCAGGGAGGGGTCCTCTGGGGAGGAGTGGGGGGGAGCCCTCTCCCCTCGGGGGTCTTTCGCGACAATGAACGGCGCCTGGCGGGCCTCCTTGCCCTTCACTTGGGCCTTCGGCTGGAATCCATGGATCACGCCCGGCGCCGGGAGGAAGAGGCGGCCCGCCTTAAAAAAGAGCTTGCCTTGGCGGCGGCGGCCCAGAGGAGCATGCGCCCCCCGGAGGTCCTTCGATGGCCCGAGGGAGTGGCGGCGATATGGACCCGCCCCTGGGGAGAGGTGGGGGGGGATGCCTGCGACCTGCTGCGGGATTCGGCGGGAAATGTTCATCTCCTTCTGGCGGACGCCATGGGGCACGGGGTGGCGGCGGGGCTCCTCGTGACCTTCCTGCGGGGTCTTTTTTTCAGCCGCCTCCTCCGGGAGAGCCTGTCCCCCAAGGAGCTGGCCTCCCTGTTGGACGAGGGGCTGAAAAGCGTGGCGGGGGACTCCGATGACGCCCCCTTCTGCACGGTTATCCACGGCGTGTGGGACCCCCGAAAGAAGGTTTTTTCTTACCTCAGCGCCGCCGGGGCTCCGGCTTTTATCCTCCGCTCTTCGGGGGAGATGGTGGCGCTGGACTCCACCATGCCCTTGCTCGGCGTGCTCCCCGTGGAACCCGAAGGGCGCGAAGTGGAGGGATCTCCGGGGGACGTGGTGTGCTTTTGTTCCGATGGCCTTCTGGAGGCCCTGCCCCTCGACGAATCCCAATCTCCCCGGAGCCTTTTGGCGGCGTGGCTCCAGGGGGTCCTGAGAGAAGGCGACCCCTCGGGGGTCCCCGCCCTGGTCCAGAAGGAGGTGAGTGAGGGGCGCTGGGTCCCCAGAGACGACGCCACCCTGGTGCTTCTTTCCCTGGGGGCCGGGGGTGGGGGGTGAGAAAAAAGACTGCGGCGTACTTTGCATGGTGCATTTTTTTTGCTTCGTGCTATAATTTACGCGAAGGTTCGAAGGCGGGGGGACGCCCCCCGGGGTATGGGTGGCGACGGCCACAAAATCATGAAGGAGGCAAAGGGAAATGGCTAACGAGCACTATATCGACGGGTTGATCGCGGAACTGAAGGCCAAGTGGCCCTGGGAGACCGAGTTCATCCAGGCAGCGGTGGAGGTCCTGGAGTCCGTCAAGCCGGTGGTGGCTCAGCATCCCGAGTACGAGAAGTACCGCATTGTGGACCGGATGATCATTCCGGAGCGCGTCATCATCTTCAGCGTTCCCTGGCGCGACGACAAGGGCGAGTACCAGGTGAACCAGGGTTTCCGGGTCCAGTACAACAGCGCCCTTGGCCCCTACAAGGGAGGCTTGCGCTTCCACCCTTCCGTCAACCTCTCCATCCTTAAGTTCCTTGGCTTTGAGCAGACCTTCAAGAACGCCCTCACGGGCCTTCCCATGGGGGGCGGCAAGGGAGGCAGCGACTTCAATCCCAAGGGGCGCAGCAGCGAAGAAATGATGAACTTCTGTCAGTCTTACATGCGGGAGCTCTTCCGCCACATCGGTCCGGACACCGATGTGCCCGCCGGGGACATCGGCGTGGGGGGGCGGGAGATCGGCTATCTCCTCGGCACGTACAAGAAGATCACCCGGGACTTCCAGGGTGGCGTGCTCACCGGTAAGAACGTCAACTGGGGCGGCAGCTTGATTCGTCCCGAAGCCACGGGCTTCGGCGCGGTGTACTTCCTCCAGGAGATGCTCGATAAGAAGGGCGACTCCATCGAGGGCAAGACCATCGCCCTTTCGGGCTTCGGCAACGTGACCTGGGGGACGGCCCTCAAGGCCTCCGAGCTGGGCGCCAAGGTCGTCACCATCGCGGGCCCCGACGGGTACATCTACGACAAGGACGGGATTTCCGGCGAGAAGGTCGAATTCCTCCTCTCCCTTCGCTCCTCCAACCAGGACATCGTGAAGCCCTACGCGGACAAGTTCCCCGGAGCCCAGTTTGTCCCGGGCAAGCGTCCTTGGGAAGTGAAGTGCGATATCGCCATGCCCTGTGCCTTCCAGAACGAGATGAGCGGCGACGATGCCAAGGCCTTGCTCTCCAACGGCGTGAAGTACGTGGTGGAAGTTTCCAACATGGGCTGCACCCCCGAGGCCATGGAGACCTTCGTGGGTAACAAGGTTCCCTTCGCCCCCGGCAAGGCAGCGAACGCGGGGGGCGTGGCCACCTCCGGCCTTGAAATGTCCCAGAACAGCCTCCGGCTCCAGTGGACCGAGAGCGAAGTGGATGCCCGGCTGCACCAGATCATGAAGACCATCCACCGCAACGCCTACGACACGGCGAAGGACTATGGCGTGGAGGGGAACTACGTGGTGGGCGCCAACATCGCGGGCTTCATCAAAGTGGCCAACGCCATGGTGGGACAGGGCGTCATCTAGAGACCTTTTTCGAGGCCCAAAGGGCCTCTCCGACACGAAAGAAGGGCTCCCCGAAAAAACTTCGGGGAGCCCTTTTGTTACGGCTGCCCTTTCTCTGGGGCGGGGCTCCGGCGGGCCTCGTGTCGGTCGGGGAGCCTCTTGCCGGTGATCATGAAATAGGCTCGGGTGGCGATGTTCACCGCGTGGTCCCCGGCGCGCTCCAAGTATCGGGAGATCAGGATGAGGGCCGCCCCCCGGCGCACGCGGTCTTCTTCGGCGATGCCGTCGGCGATGAGCTGGGCCATGACGTCGCGAAAGACCTTGTCGTAGAGGGTGTCTACCACATCGTCCCGGCGTATCACCTCCAGGGCTCCGGGGGCGTCGTTTTGGGCAAAGGCCTGGAGGCTGTCCCGAAGCATGGCGGCGACGAGGTTTCCCATCTGGGGGATATCCACCAGGGGCTGAAACAAGGGGGCCCCTAGGAGCGCCATGGTTTTTTCCGAAATGTTGGCCGCCTCGTCCCCCAGGCGCTCCAGGTCGGTGACGATCTTGAGCACGGAGAAGACGAAGCGCAGATCCTCTCTTACGGGCTGGCGCATGGCGAGGGATAGAAGGCATTCCTGTTCGATTTCCCCCTCGAGGGCATCGATGGCGCCGTCTTGCGCGACGACGGCGGCGGCCCGGGGGCCATCCAGTGTCACGAGGGCCTCCACCGCTTCCTCCAGGGCGCGGGCGGTCCGCTCTCCCATGGCGGACACCATCAGGAGGATGCGCTTGCGGTCCCGGTCGTATAAGTAATTCTCAAGGCGTTCCGTGGAGGAGTTGCGGTGGAAAAACATCCCATTCACCTTCTCTCCGAAGAGTAGTCCTTTTAGGACACCAGTTCTTGGGCGCTACGGGCGAGGGAAGAGGCTTCGTCGACCCATTCCAAGGCCTCCATGGTCTCTCGGGTTACCCGCCCTTCTCCGGAGCCCCTGAGGCGAGCCCTCAAGAGGTTTTCCTGGACGTGGAAATTCTGAAACGACCGCCTTGCCAGAGGGGAAGGCTCCCTTTCTCCCAGCACAAAGGTGCCCAGGCTGTGGCGCACCAGCTCCACCAAGGCGGAGGCAAAGTCCTTCCAGGGAACCCCGTCGGGGCCTTCGTCCGTGAGCCTATATCCCAGGGCGTCGCTCCGGGGGGCGAAGCGGGTGACGAGTTGGGTCGTGAGCTGGCTAAGGGATCGTAGGCTGTCGAAGAGTTCTTCCCGGGAGGCCTCCACGCCCCTGTCGGCGCCGGAGGGAATGGAAAGGAGGAAGTCCGCGCAGGCCTCGGCCAAGGAGGGAAGGCCCTCCTGCAATGCGGATCGATCCCGGGGGCGAGATCGATCCGCCAGGGTCAACGTGAGGAGCTGTTCTAAGGCGCTGGCCAGTCTCACCATTTCCCGGGAAAGCAGGGCGAGGGCCAGAGAGGGGAAGGGGAGGGCCGCATCGTCCAGATAAAGGGGAGTCCCCGGAGTTTCCCGTGCGAAGAGCCGGGCGACCCCTTGGCTTGCCTGGGCCAGCAAGGGAGCCAGGGGGAGGAGAAGGGCCGCGTTGCCCCAGAGGATGATCCCCTGGAGCAGGGCAAAGCGCAGGGGCAAAGGGAACGTCAGGGAGGCGAAAACTCCCTGAATTGGGGAGGCCAAAAGCAGCGCCGCTCCCACCCCCACGATCTTGTAGATCAACGAGGCCCAGGCCAGAGCTCGGGCCTGGGGGCGTCCTCCGAGCCCGGCCAGGAGAACGGTGGCCGAAGAGCCCACGTGGCTTCCCAGCACCACGGGGAGGGCCCCCTCAGGGGGAAGGAGTCCCTGGGACAAAAGGACCATGGCCAGAGCCACCACCAGGGAGCTGCTCTGGGTCCCGGCGGTGACGACGAGCACCCCCAGGCCCAGGAGCCATGGAGAGCTCCCCGCCGCCGCGAAGAGCTCCTGGAGATCGGCCCGGGCGGTGAGGGGTACGACGCCGAGTTTCACCAGGGCCATGCCCGTGAGGATGAGGGCCAGGCCCCGGACGACGGCGGAGAGCTGGCGAAAAGGTCCTCGGGTGAAGCGCTCTCCGAAGACGGCGACCCCGAGGATCAGGGGGGCGTAGGAGGTCACGTCTACGGAGATCAAGAAGGTCATCAAGGAGGGGCCCACGCTGGCCCCCATCATGACCACCACGGCGCCAGCGAGGGAGAGAACTCCGGCGTTGACCAATCCTATGGTCAAAGCGGTGGCGGCGGTGCTACTTTGGGACAGGGCCGACAGCACCGTCCCCAGCAAAAAAGAGGCCCCGGTGGAGCGGGACATGCGTCCGAAGAGGCGGCGGGACCGGGGACCCCACTCCTCTCGGAAGGTCCTGGTGCTGTCGTCCAGCCCCAGGAGAAAGAGCCCCAGTCCCCCCAATATGAGCGATAGCGATGTCATTTGGCCTCCGGGGGCGCTGAGCTCCGAAAGGTCGGGGCTAGGCGGACAAGAGGGCCGCCGCTCGCACCGGGGCGCCGTCGGCGTCGGCGTAGTGCAGGGGGAGGGCCAAGAAGGTGAATCCCTGGGGGGGGAGCTCCCCCAGACCCCGCAGGTTTTCCACGATCACCAGCCTCCGGGAAAGGAGGGCGCGGTGGACGGGGAAGGCCACGCTTTCCATGGGATCCACGGAGATGGCATCCACCCCCACGCCCTTAAGGGCCCGGGTGGCCAGGTACGCCGCCCCGTCGGGGGTCAGGGTGGGGAAGGGAGAAAAGTACTCCTCGGTGCCCCAGAAGCGATCCCATCCCGTATGGAGGAGCACAAAATCCGGGGTAAACGCCCCCTCCAGGGCCTCCTCAAGGAAAGACCGGGGGACCGCCCTTCCCGGAGGAAAGGAAGAGAGGTCCACCTTGACGGCGGCTCCCGCGAAGGCGCCGATGGCCATGGAATCCAGGGATGGAGCCCCGGCGATCATGTGGGAGGGGGCGTCCATATGGGTTCCCGTGTGGGAAAAAAGGCGGAGCCGCGTCTCCCGAAAGCCCTCCCTCTCCAGGGTGGTGGCCTCCAGGAGCTCTGGGGGCTCGGTGCCGGGGTATACCGGCATGGCGGAAGTGATGAGATGGGTCAGGTCATACCACGTCATGGGAGCCTCCTTAAAAGACCAGGGAGATAGTTCCTGGAGCGCTCCCAATTTACCACAAAGGGGTGAAAGATCAAAAAAGGCGTGGGCGGAAAGGGGGGGACGTGCTATGATGGTTCGGAGTCGAGTGCTCGGGAGGTGGCCGAGATGAACCGTTGGTCCCGTGGAATGGGATGGGTGTTATGGGTTATGGCCGTCTTTGCGGTGGGCTCTTCTGTGGCCGAAGGGGCCTCCCCTCGGTCCCTTCAGGAGATCCGGGCCCGGGGAGAGTTGGTGGTGGGCATCGAAGACGACACCTGGGGACGCTTTCACATATGGGATAAGGGATCGGTGGAGGGACTGGAGGTAGATCTGGCGGAGCGCATCGCCCAGGCGGTGGGGGTTTCCCTCCGGGTGATGCCCATCCCCTGGGGAAAGGGAGAGGCGGGCACCATTTCCGGAAGCTGGGAGTCGGGAACCTGGGTGGAGGCGGACCTTCTCTTGGCGGGGATCACGACGGATGCGGAGCGCGCCCAGAAGGTGACCTTCTCCGATTGGTACTTTTCCGCCGGACAGACGGTGCTCTTTCGAAAGGCCCTGGGGGCCCGGACGACGGGGGACCTGGCCGGGCGTCGGGTGTCGTTTCAGGGGGGTACCACCAGTGAGGCGGTGGTGCGAGACTCCATGCCTCGGAGCGAGGCCGTGCCCTTTGCCACGTGGAGCGACGCTTTTTCGGCCTTCATGGAAGGGACGGTGGATGCCGTGGTGGTGGATAGTCCCCTGGCCATCCAGAAGGCCCGGGAAAACCCCGAGCTCCACGTCCTGGGGGTTCTCCTTTCCCGGGAGCGCTACGGAGTGGCGATGCCCAAGGACGTGGACCCCGAGTTCAAGGCGTTGGTGGATCAAGTCGTCCGCCAATGCCGCGAGGAGCTTTTCCGGAAGTGGTTTTCCTAGTCGGATCTACGGTGTAAGGACGGGGCGGTGGAGAAGGTGGAAGGTCCCGCATCAATCGTTTCGGCCCAAGAAGGATCCTTTCGGCTCACCGAAGGGTCGGCCATGGAAATCATCCTTCGCTATCTCAACGAAGTGGACCGGGCTAAAAGCCCCCAGCGGGCCTGTGCCCTGGCCACGACCATCATAGCGGAGCAGACCCGTTACTCTCGCCCGGCCATATTCCTCTACAACCCTCGGACGGACAGCCTGGAACTCACGGCCTACGCCAACCATAACCCCACGGCGGAACGGATTACCCGGGGCAAGGGGGTGTGCTGGCGCTCCTTTGCTTCGGAAGAGATTCAAGTGGTCAACGACGTGACCAAAGATCCGGACTACTTCCAGGACATGTTGGATACCCAGGCGGAGCTCTCCGTGCCCATAGTCTGGCACGGCTCGGTTTTCGGCGTCCTGGACGTGGAATCGTCCCAGCGGGACTGCTTCTCCGATGAGGACGTGCGCTTTGCTCGACTCTTGGCGGGGATCCTGGGGAGCGTCCTCTCCCACGTGGAGACGGAAACGCAGTTTCGAAAGAACCTTGAGCGAGGGAAGATGTTTCGGGCCAACCTCATCAAGGCCCAGGAGGCCCTGAACCGCGCCCTGGAAGAAGCCAACGCCCAGAAGGGGGCGGTGGAGGAGCACGCCCGGATCCAGCGCGCCCTCATCGACGTTTCCCGCACGCTCTTCGTCTGCCGGGACGCCCGGCAGCTCTACCTCCTCATCATGGAAATTCTGGTGAGGGAGCTCGGTTTTCCCACGGTCCTCGTCTTCGGCCGAGATCACCGCGAGGCTCCCCTGTCTTGCCAGGCCTCCCTGGGCATTGAGCTTGATCTGGAGCAAGAAAGCCTCCTCATGGGGGGCTCTGGCATCGTGGGGCACGTGGTGAAGACCTTAGAGCCCTACCTCTGTAGCGATACCGCCCAGGACCCCTATTTTGACCCCGATGACTACGGCACCCGGTCCGAGCTGGTGGTGCCCATCCGGTCGGGGGACTTCCTCTGGGGCCTCGTGGTGGCCATCGCCCGGCGCCCCGGCGCCTACACCCTCCGGGACCTCGAAACCCTCACCTTGGTGGCGGGGTTTATGTCCGTGGTGCTGGAAAACATCGCCAACCTGGACATGCTTGCCCGGGAGATCAAGCTCATGAGATTCCTCCACGGCATGGTGCACGAGCTCTCCGGGGAGCGGGACAACCGCTCCATAGCCCTGCGGATCATCGCCCTGCTGCGAGAGGCCTTTGATGACATGCTGGTGACGGTCTTCGACGTGAGAGAAGAAGGGGGAAGGATGGAGATCTTCCCCATGGCCTCCTCCGGGAGCATGGAAGAGGCCGAGGGGCTCTGGAGGGACGTGGTGCTCCGCCCGGGTCGGCTTTTCCAGTCCACGGTGGCCCAGGCGGCGACTTCCCGTAAGGTGGTGTCCGTTCCCGACACGGATCAGGCCTCGGGCTACGTCCGAGGACACAGCGATACCCGGTCGGAGCTGAATATCCCCATCCTGCACGGAGAGCGGGTGCGGGGGGTGCTGTGCTTCGAGAGCCCCAGGCCCCGGACCTTCACCCAGGACGACGAGGAGCTCTTCGTCATCCTGGCCCGCCACCTGGGGGCCCTTTGGGCGGTGAACGACCTCTTGGACATGACGGAGCTCAAGGCTATGCGAGATGGCCTCACGGGGATATGGAACCGTCGCTTTTTGTTCTCCTACCTTGAGGGCGATGGAGAAGACCTGGTGCGACGAGGGGGCACCCTTACCCTGGTCATGGTGGACCTGAGGCGCTTTAAATTGATAAACGACACCTATGGCCACGCCGTGGGAGACGAGGTGCTTACCACTGTGGCGGCCTTTTTTTACAAGCGATTGGAAGGAGTGGGCTTCGCGGGGCGCTATGGCGGGGACGAATTTCTCATCGTCCTTCCAGATAAAACCCTTGAGGAGGCAGAGAGGCTGGTGGAGGAGCTGGGGCAGGGCGTGAAGGAGTTGGCCTTTTCCGTCCCGGAGCTTAGGACCCAGGCGAACTTTGGCATCGCTTCCTGCCCTCGGGACGGGGTGTCCATCGTGGAGGCCTTGCGCCGGGCGGACGAACGGATGTACGAGGCCAAACGAAGGGGAACATGATGGGATGGGCGATGAAAAACTGGGTAGGTTTCTTCGACGGAGGTTCCCGGGGGAATCCGGGGCCTGCGGCGGCGGGGGCGGTGCTCTTGGACGACCGGGGGGATGTGGTCTTCGAAGAGGGGCGTTTCCTGGGGCGACGGACCAATAACGAAGCGGAGTACGAGGCGTTGATCATGCTCCTGGAGGAAGTGGACCGCCGGGGTTTTTGCAAGGGCGTGGTGTTGGGGGATAGCCGCCTGGTGATCTCCCAGATGCGAGGGGAATGGAAGATTCGAGAGCCCCGATTGCGGGCCTTGGCGGAACGAGCCCGAAGCCTGGTGCGCGGAGACGTTCGTTTCGAATGGATCCCCCGGAAGGATAACGACCACGCCGATGATTTGGTGAACGAGGTCTTGGATCGCGAGGAAGAAAGGGGCCGTAGCGCTCCTCCTCGCCCCGACAGGGGTGAATTGCCGGAAGAAAAAGAAGAGTGGCGCCATGGGACCCTGAGATTGGTCTCGGACCATATCGCATTGGTGATGGGAGCCCCCGACGAGTACGTGGTGAACCTGGCAGAAGGGACCTGCTCTTGCCCAGGTTTCCAGGCCCGGGGAGATTGCGTCCACCTCCGAGAGGGGATGGACGCGAAGCGATCTCTCGGCGCCCCGGGAAGGGGTGGAAGCGGAGCGTCCCGCTGATTTTCCGAGCCCTCTCCCGAGGGGAGAGAGGAAGGCGAAGGCTAGCTCGAAAGGGCTAGGGCCCCTGCGTCCTTTTCGAGCCCTGGGGGGGCGATGGGGGGCCAAAAAGAACCGAGGAGGGATGAAAAGATGAGAAAGCGCGATGTGTGGTGGGGGGCATGGTTGTTGGTGGGGATCCTGGCGACGGGGGCCTGGGCCTTCGACCCCGTGGCTCCGGAGGAGCTCAAGCCGGGGTTCGTGTACATCGGCCCCGTGGGAGACGGGGGATGGACCTACATGCACGAACAGGGGCGCCTGGCCATGGAGCAGGCCGTTCCCGGCGTTAAAAGCAGCATCGTGGAATCCGTGCCCGAGGGCCCCGATTCCGCCCGGGTGCTGGAGACCTTTGCCCGGAACGGCTCTAAGCTGATCTTCGCCACGTCCTTTGGGTACATGGACTTCGTCATGGACGTGGCCAAGAAATTCCCCGACGTGGTCTTCATGCACTGCTCGGGGTACAAGACCGCTCCCAACGTGGGGGTGTACTTCGGGCGCATGTACCAGGCCCGGTACCTTTCTGGCCTGGTGGCGGGAAAGATGACCAAAAAGAACGTCATCGGCTTTGTGGCGGCCCATCCCATCCCCGAAGTGGTGCGGGGCATCAACGCCTTCACCCGGGGGGTGCGCCGCGCTAATCCCGACGCCACGGTACGGGTGGTATGGCTCTTCTCCTGGTTCGATCCGGGCAAGGAAAAGGAAGCGACCAAGGCCTTGGTGGACGCCGGGGCAGACGTCATCGCCATGCACGCCGACACCGGAGCGGCTCCCCAGGCGGCGGAGGAGTCGGGGGTCTACGTGGTGGGGTACAACAACGACATGAGCCAGTATGCCCCCACGAAGCACCTCACGGCCCCCATCTGGAACTGGGGCATGATCTACACGGCGGCGGCCCAGGAAGTGATCGCCGGCACCTGGAAGAGCACTTCCCAGTGGCCGGGGCTCAAGGACGGTATGGTGGGCCTCGCCCCCTACGGCAAGGATGTCCCCGAAGAGGTAAAGGCCTTGGTGGAAGAAGAGAAGGCCAAGATCGTCGGGGGTACCTGGGACGTCTTCACGGGCCCCGTGAAGGATCAGAGCGGCACCGTGCGGGTCCCCGAGGGAACCACCATGACGGATGCGGAGATGCTCGCCTTCGATTGGTTCGTGGAGGGCGTGGAGGGCGAGGTGCCGAAGTAGGGGGGAAGCGCCGAAGGCGAGACCGTCCCCGGGAGAGATCTTTTCCCGGCGGGGCGGCGGCGCGACGGTCGCCGGAGCCTGAGCCCAGGGTGGAGCCTCGGAAAAAGAGGCTTCCCCCCTGGGCTTTTTGATCGGTGGCCTCGGGGCGCTCTCGAAGCCCCCCTGGTCCGCTGGTCCGGGGGGACTGCGGTTGAGGTTTCCGCAGGACTCCGTGCGAAAGCCGCCGAGATGTGGTACTCTGGCGCGGTGTACGCCATGCCGGGGAAAGAGCGGAGGAGTGCCATGACGGAGGCGGAGCGGACCCTGGTGAGCATGCGGGGCATAGTCAAATCCTTCCTGGGGGTTCGGGCGAACGACGATGTGGCCTTCGACCTGAGGGCCGGGGAGATTCACACCCTGTTGGGGGAGAATGGGGCGGGCAAGAGCACTCTCATGAACGTGCTCTGCGGGCTCTACACCCCCGAGGCGGGGTGCATCTTTGTCGACGGAAAAGAGCACTTCTTTCGGTCCCCTTCGGATGCCATCGCCGTGGGCATCGGCATGGTCCATCAGCACTTTCTCCTGGTGCCCGTCCTGACGGTATGGGAGAATATGATCCTGGGGGATCGGGCCATCCCCTCCGTCATCCCCCGGAAGAAGGTCTGCCGTCGCATCGAAGAGCTATCGACCCAATACGGCCTGGCGGTGGATCCGGAGGCGAGAATTTGGCAGCTTTCGGTGGGAGAACAGCAACGGGTGGCCATCCTCCGGGCGCTCTACCGGGGGGCCCGGACCCTCATCCTGGACGAACCCACGGCGGTGCTGACGCCCCAAGAGGCCCGGGCCCTCTTTTCCACCCTCCGGAGGATGGCGGAGGAAGGACACGGCGTGGTCTTCATATCGCACAAGCTGGACGAAGTCATGGCCCTCTCCTCCCGGGTGACGATTCTCCGCAAAGGCCGAGTCGTCGGCACCTGGCGGGCGGGAGAGATCTCCAAGGCCGCCCTGGCGGAGCAGATGGTGGGGTACCAAGTACCCCGTTCCGAGAATCCGTCTCCCCGGGGCGGAGAGGAGACCCTCCTGGAAGGGCGGGGCCTGGTGGTGCAAAGCGATCGCCACCTTCCTGCAGTCCGGGGGATATCGTTGGAGTTGCGTCGGGGGGAGATCCTGGGATTGGCGGGGGTGGCGGGCAACGGCCAGAGGGAGCTCTGCGAAGCCCTGGTGGGACTCCGCCCTCTGGAGGCGGGGGAATTGACCCTCCGGGGGCGAAGGGTCACGGGGGCTCCCCCCCGGATCTTCCAGCGCCAGGGGGTGAGTTACGTCCCCGCCGATCGCATGGGGATGGGCCTCGTGGGGAACATGAACTTACGAGAGAACGTGGCGTTGCGGCACTACTGGCGCGAGGAATTTTCCCGGTGGAAAGAGATCCTGCGCTGGGACGTCTTGGGGGCCTTCACCGAAGAGCTGGTGCGACGCTTTCGGGTTCAGACCCTTTCCTGCGACGTGGCGGTGCGGACCCTGTCGGGGGGAAATCTGCAAAAACTGATGCTGGCCCGGGAGCTGGGCCTGCTCCCCTCCATATTGGTGGTACAGGAGCCCACCTGGGGGCTCGATGTGGGGGCCACCCAGTACGTGCGGGACCAGATCCTGGAGGCCCGAAACCGGGGAGCGGCGGTCCTTTTGGCTTCGGAGGACCTAGAAGAGATCTTTGCCCTGAGCGACCGGGTGGCGGTGATCCACCAGGGGCGCCTCATGGGGGTCTCCGATAACCCCCGGGATCTGGGAGAGGAGCGCGTGGGGCTCATGATGGCGGGCACGCCCCTGGGGGCGGAGAGGGGGGAAGGTCATGCCTAGGCTATGGCTGGAGAAAAGAAAAGATATCCCCTGGTGGATCGGCGGAACCCTGTCCGTGCTTTCCGTGATCCTCGCCCTGGGGGCGGGGGGAGGGCTGCTCCTGGCGCTGGGAGTATCCCCCTGGGAGGCCTACGTCACCATGTTTCGAGGGGCCCTAGGAAATTGGTATGGCCTCAGCGAAACGGTGGTGAAGGCCATCCCCCTGGCCATGGCGGGACTGGCGGTGTCCCTGGCCTTTCGCATGCAGGTGTGGAACATTGGTGCCGAAGGGCAGATCCTCCTGGGGGCCCTGGCCACGGCGGCGACGGTGCGCTACGCCTTTGTAGATAATTTTTTTGTCATGCTCTTCCTCATGATGCTCTCGGCGGCCCTGGCCGGGGGGCTCTGGGGAGCCCTGGCGGGATGGCTCAAAGGGCGATGGCGAGTGAACGAGATCATCTCCACCCTCATGATGAACTACATCGCTCTCCACACGGTGGATTACTTCATCTACGGCCCCTGGCGCGACCCTGCCAGCCTGGGCTTTCCCATGACCGCTCCCTTCCCTCCGGCGGCTCGATTGCCCCTTTTTCTCGACACCCGAGTCCATCTGGGGATCTTTTTTGCTCTCATCCTGGCCGGAGCCCTCTATTTCTTTTTCCGATGGACCCGGTGGGGCTTCGAGGTGCGAGTGCTGGGGGAAAACCCGCAGGTGGCCCACTATGCGGGGATCCCCTACGTGAGGAACGTGGTGCTCCTCATGTTTTTTTCCGGAGCCCTCGCGGGGCTGGCAGGCATGGGAGAGATCGCCGGACTTCAAGGGCGCATGCAGCCCGGCTTCTCCCCGGGATATGGCTACACGGCCATCATCGTGGCGTGGTTGGCCCGGCTGAACCCGGGGGCCATCCTGGGCGTGGCCTTTTTTATGGGGGCCCTGCTGGTGGGAGGAGACACGCTGCAGGTGGTCCTGCGCCTGCCCCTGGCGAGCACCCACATCATCCAGGGATGCATCCTCATCTTTCTCCTAGGGGGAGACGTGTGGCGCACCCATCGGATTCGCCTATTTCGGGACAAAAAATGTTGATTTCGGGGCCCTTGCTCGACCGAGGCCCCCTAAAAGGGAAGGTTTTGGCGGCGATCGCCGCATGGAGGGAGTGATCTCGTGGAGTACTTGATACCCATCATGGCGGCGGCGGTGCGAAGCGGCACGCCGATCCTCTTTGCCACCCTGGGGGAGCTCCTTACGGAACGGGTGGGGGTCATGAACCTGGGATTGGAAGGGATCATGCTCATGGGGTCCCTCTCGGGGTTCTGGGGAGCGCTCGTCTTTTCCAACCCCTGGGCGGGGATCGCCTTGGCGGTATTGGTGGGGATGGCCCTTTCGGCGCTACACGCCGTACTTTGCGTTTCCTTAGGGGCAAACCAGGTGGTGAGCGGCCTGGCCCTGGCCATGTTCGGCACGGGAACCAGTGCTTTGCTGGGGAAAAACCTGGTGGGAGTCACCATTCCCGGCCTTCCGGCGGCTCCCCTGCCGGGATTGGCGGAGTTGCCCTGGGTGGGGCCCATCCTCTTTTCCCACGACGTGCTGGTCTACGGGGGTTTTATTCTCACCGCCTTCCTGGCGTGGTTTTTGTATTTCACCCGGGGGGGGCTGAACCTCAGGGCCGCAGGAGAGGCTCCTCGGGTGGTGGATGCGGCGGGGCTGTCGGCGGTGCGCCTCCGTTACCTTTACACCATCTTGGGGGGGGGCCTGGTGGGGCTCGGGGGGGCGTACATGTCCGTGGTCTATACTAAGATGTGGGCGGAGATGATGACCGCCGGGAGGGGATGGATCGCCCTGGCCCTGGTGATCTTCGGCCTATGGCACCCGGTGCGTAGCGCCCTGGGAGCCTACTTCTTCGGGGGTGTGGGGGCATTGCAGCTTCGCATGCAGGCCGGGGGCACCACGGTGCCCGCGCCCCTCCTCATGATGTTGCCCTATGTGATGACCATCGCGGTCCTTTTTGTCATCGCGGTCCGCAAGGGATATGCCGTGTCGCTGGGGGCTCCCCGCTCTCTGGGAGTACCCTATCACCGGGAAGAAAGGGATGGTTGAGAGTGCGAGAGCGGGGCAATTTGCTGATACGGGGGGCGACGGTCTGGACCGTCGGTCCTCGGGGGATCCTGGATAGGACCGATGTGCTGATCAAAGACGGGATCATAGCCTCTCTGGGGCCGGATCTAAGAGGGGGCGATGGGGAGGAGCTGGATGGCCGGGGCATGGTGGTCACCCCGGGGTTGATCGATGTCCACACCCACGTGAGCCTTTGGGAAGAAGGGGCTCCCGAGGCGGAGGGGAGTGGCAACGAAGCCACGAACCCCGTCACCCCTCACCTGCGGGTGGTGGATGCCATTAACCCCCGGGATCGGGCCTTCGCCGAGGCTCGCTCCGGGGGGGTCACCATGGTGCAGATCCTACCGGGGAGCGCCAATGTGGTGGGAGGGCAGGGGGCCGTGGTGCGCACCTGGGGAGACACCGTGGAAGACATGGTGCGGCAGGCCCCCTCGGGCATGAAGGCCGCCTTCGGCGAGAATCCCAAAAACGTCTACAAGGGTAAAAATCTCTGGCCCTCCACGCGCATGGGCGTGGCGGCTTGCCTGCGCGATGCCCTGGTGGGGGCGGAAAACTACGCCGCCAAGGTCCGGGGGAAAAAGGGACCCCGGGAAAGAAACCTCCGGGACGAGGCCCTGGGGGCCCTCCTCCGGCGGGAAATGCCCCTGAGGATGCACGCCCACCGGGCGGACGACATCCTAACGGGCCTTCGTATCGCCGAAGAGTTTGGCCTGGATTACACCTTGGAGCACGGCACCGAGGGCTTTTTGATCTCTAGCCTCTTGGCCGCCAAGGGGGTTCGGACGGCCTTCGGCCCCGCCATGACCTTCAGGTCCAAGTTGGAGCTCCGGGAGGCTCACATAAGAAACGTGGTAACCCTAGTGCGGGCGGGGGTCCCCGTGGCGCTCATGACGGACCATCCGGTGATTCCCATCGGTTACCTCAGGAACGAAGCCGCCGAAACGATCCGAGAAGGCCTTTCCGAGGAAGAGGCCCTGGCCCTGGTCACCCGGACTGCGGCGGCCCATCTGGGCCTGGAGGCGCGGTACGGGTCGCTGGAGGAGGGTAAGGGGGGCGACGCGGTGCTTTGGTCCGAATCGCCCTTTTCTCCCCGCTCCGTGGCGGTGGCCACGGTGGTGGACGGCGTGGTGGCCCACCGGGCCTAGGGGGACGGCCGTGACTAATCCGGGAACGGGGGAAATCCCCTTTGTGATGGACGCCCATCTCGACCTAGCGTATGACGTGGAGCTCCGGCGACGCCGGGGAGAGCGGCGAGTGGTGGCGGAGCGTTACCTTCCGGCCTTCCGGCGGGGGGGGGTGGGGGCGGTGATCTCCTCCCTGTTCATCCCCAACGTTTTCCTCCCCGAGATGGCCTTGCGCAAGGCCCTGGAGCAGATCAGCGCCCTGGGGGCCGACCTGAAGGAGTGCGACGGCGCCGTGGTCCTATGCCGGACCATGGAAGACCTCCGGGCCGCCCGGAGGCGTGGCGCCGTGGGAGTTTTTATTTCCTTCGAGGGGGCGGAACCCCTCCAGGGGAACATGGCTCTCCTGAGGATTTTTTTCGATCTGGGAGTGCGAGGAGTGGGGCTGGTCTGGAGCCGCCGCAACGAGGTGGGGGACGGATGTCACTTCTTCCCCGAGAACGAAGGACGCCCCGGGGGGCTTACTCCCTTCGGCGTGGACTTGGTGGCGGCGGTGGAGGAGATGGGGATGTTCGTGGACGTGAGCCATCTGAACGACGCGGGGTTCGATGACGTGGCCCGATTTTCCCGAAAACCCTTTATAGCGTCGCACTCCAACTGCCGGGCCCTGGTGCCCGTGGCCCGAAACCTGACGGATGACCAGTTGCGCACCCTGGGGGCCCGGGGAGGGCTCACGGGGATGAATGCCTGTGACGCCTTCGTCTCTTCGGCGCCCCGGGAAGAATCCCGCGACTTGGTGGACGTGCTGGGGGATCACGTGGATCACGTGAAAAAAGTGGCGGGCATCGCGGCGGTGGGGGTGGGGTTCGATTTCTGTGACCAAATTCGCGACGCCCTCTCCGACGGGGGGAGCATCCAAACCCGGGATGTCATGGAAGGACACGGCGACCTGGGGCGTTTCACCCAGGCCCTTCGTCGCCGGGGGTACGACGAAGGAGAGATAAACGCGGTCCTCGGAGGGAACCTATGGCGCTTTTTGGAAAAGGTCCTGGGGTAGTTCTTTTGACAAAAGGAGACGCCCCGGAGTGCTTTTTTATGCCGCCGGAGTGTGCTATCCTGGAGGAGTATGGAGCCCCGGAGGCCGGAGGAAGGAAGTCCGTTCTTTTCTGAAAAGGCGATCCAGTAGAAGGCTTTTAGATGCGTCTGCGGTGAGATAAGGACCTCTGGGGTGGTTTTTATTGCGGGGGCTTAGGTTTTGGGGCGGTTCGTGGCCTAAAGAGCGAAGGAGGGCGAGGCATGCTTAAAAACCTCAAGATCGGTGTGCGGCTCATGTTGGGCTTTGGCATCGTGCTTATCATCGTGGTCTGCATGGGGGGGTTGGGAGTTTACCAGACGGGGCTCATCCGGGGGGAGATCGGCGTTTTGGCGAGCCGGGCCATGCCCCAGGTGGAGCTTTCGAGCACGCTGGAGCGTTATCTCCTCCAGGCCCTGCGGTGCTTCCAGACCTACAACCTGACCATGAAGCAGGGGGATTTTAACGGCGTGATCCAGATCTTGGGAGAGCTGGAGCGCGTTTTGGGGGAAGCCCGGGAGCTGGCGGACCGAGAAAAGATGGCGGAGTTCCTAAAGAGCCTGGATGACCTGGGGGGCAAGGTGGCGGAGTACCAGGCCCAGGCGAAGGAAGCCCAGAAGACGAACAAAGCCATAGGAGAGGCGCGGGAGAAACAAGACAAGGCCTTTCTCTCCTACCGGACCATCTGCAGCGAGTTTCTAGCCCTGGAAAACAAGGAACTGGACAAGGAAATCTCCGACCGAGAAGACCCTTCCTTCGTCAAAGATCGCCTCTCCAAGATCGAAATAGTGTCCCGCATCCTCTCCACGGGGGAAGAGGCTAACGTGGCCACCCTCAAGGCCCAGCTGGCGCGCGACCCCGCCGTCATAGAGAAGGCCCTGGGGGGGTTTGCCCCGGTGAACGATTACGTGGACGAACTCATCATGATCAGCATCCGGCCCAAGGACAAGGAGCGGATGGAGGCGGTGCGCCAGGCCACCGCAGATTACGTCGCCGCCGCCAAGGTGGTGGTGGAGGGCTATACCAAGCTGGCGGCCCTGTCCCAATCGCTGGAGACTGCCTCCAAGGGCGTGTTGGCGGTGACCAATGCCCTTTCTCTTGAGGGCTTCACCCAAGGTAAGGGCGTGGTGCAGCGGGCCTCGGAGGCCCTGTCCCTGTCCTCCCGGGTTCTCTCCTACGGCATGGTGATCGCGGCCCTGCTCGGGGCCCTGGTGGCGCTGGGCATCGTGAGAAGCATCACCAAGCCTCTAAGATTCGTCGTGGAGCACTGTCGGGCCATCGGCGATGGAGATTTCACCGTTTCCGTCGATTACCAGAGTGGCGACGAGGTGGGACAGTTGGCCCACGCCTTCGACACCATGGTGAAAGAGCTAAGAGAGGTGATCCTCCGGGTGAAGACCGCCGCCCGGGAGCTCGCCGCCGCCTCCGAGGAGACCGCCGCGTCGGTACAGGAAGTGACGGCCACCACGATGGATCTGAGCCACAAAAACACCGAACTTTCCGGGGCCACCACCATGGGGTTCGCGGCGGTGCAGGAAACCAGCGAGGTGTTGCTTGAGCTCTCGTCGCTGCTCCAGATATCGGCCAACCTGGCCCGCTCCGCCACGGAGCAGGCCGAAAGGACTCTGGCCACCGCGTCGAGCGGACGCGCCACGGTGGATACCGCCGTGCATCACATGGAGACGATCCGAGAAAAGGAGCTAGAGACAGAGAAAGTCATCGGGGGACTTTCGGCCTTTTCCGCCCGCATCGGCATCATCAGCGACACCATCACGGGGCTGGCGAATCAGACAAACCTCCTGGCCCTGAATGCCGCCATTGAAGCCGCCCGCGCCGGAGAGGCGGGGAAGGGCTTTGCCGTGGTGGCGGAAGAGGTGCGAAAGCTGGCGGAACAGTCCCAGCGGGGAGCCCGGGAAGTGGCGGAGCTGGTTACCAAGATCGCCGAGGGCACGCAGACCGCCGTTCTGTCCGTGCAGGAGAGTCGCGCCCGCATCGAAGAGGGGGTGGGGGCGGTGCGTCAGTCCGGCGAGGCCCTGGCGAACATCGTGGATGCGGCCCAGCACTCCGTGGACGATATCGGTAAGATCCAAAAGACCACGAGCGAAGAAGTGTCTCAGTCTGACCGCATCGTGGAGCTCATCCAGCGCACCGCCGTGGTCATTGAGCAGGCGGAGCGCCATGCCCAGGAGTTTTTGGTGGCCACGGGGAACGTGGTGTCGGTGATGGAAAACGTCTCCGCCGCCTCGGAAGAGAGCAGCAGCATGGCCAACGAGCTCGATTCCCTGGTGAATCGCTTCCGGGTGGAAGAAGGGGATGACCCCTTTGCCCTTCCCATGCCCGCAGGGGCCACGGAGCTTGCTCCCTTGGAGGAGGAAGAAGGAGAGTAGCCCCGCGCCGGGCCTGAGGGAGCCCAGGCGGCGTTGCGGTTTTCTTTTCTGGCGCGGCGGAGATAGGCCGCCTTTGCGCTGGGGGGTTTTCGGTGGCGCCGCCTTAAAAACGACCTTCGCAATTTAGCTATTACTGATATTTAACCGCGACGACGCCGGTCGGGGAGGATTGACATCTCTTTTTTGTTGTGTCATATTGGGGGCGCCGTAAGGATTGAGCTGTCTCGTCGAGGGCGGCCTGGTGGGAGAGCCAGGCCCTTTTTGTGCGCCCCGGGGCCCGGGGGACTTCGCATCGGATGAGACCATAAGGGGCTCCTTCCCCTCCTAAAGATAAAAATAGTATTAAGGAGATGATGATAGAGATGCGACAGATCATGGAAATGGGCATGGCGGATCTGGATCCGGAAATTTACGGCCTGACGAAGTCGGAGCTCTCGCGGCAGCGAGATGGGGTGGAGCTCATCGCCTCGGAGAACTTCGTCCCCCGGGCGGTGATGGAGGCCCAGGGGTCGATCCTCACCAACAAGTATGCCGAAGGGTACCCCTACAAGAAGTACTACGGAGGGTGCGAGTACGTGGAGGCCATTGAGGAGATCGCCATCAACCGCGCCAAGGAGCTCTTCGGGGCGGATCACGCCAACGTCCAGCCCCACTGCGGTTCCGGGGCGAATATGGCGGTGTACTTCGCTGTGATGAAGCCAGGAGACACCCTTTTGGCCATGAGCCTGGACCAGGGAGGGCATCTCACCCATGGGCACCCGCTGAACTTCACGGGCAAGATGTACCACGTGGTGGGGTATGGGGTGACCCGGGAAACCGAGACCATAGACTACGACGCCATGGAACGCCTTGCCCGGGAGCATCGCCCCCAGGTCATCGTGGCGGGGGGAAGCGCCTATCCCCGGGATATCGACTTCGGCCGTTTTGCCCGCGTTGCCCGGGAGGTGGGGGCGGTCTTTTTGGTGGACATGGCCCACATCGCTGGCCTGGTGGCAGGGGGGGCCCACCCGAGCCCCGTTCCCCACGCAGATTTCGTCACCACCACCACGCACAAGACCCTGAGGGGAGCCCGGGGTGCCCTGGCCCTCTGCACGGCGCAGTACGCCAAAGACCTGGATCGGACGGTCTTCCCCGGCATCCAAGGAGGGCCCTTGGTGCAGGCCATGGCGGGCAAGGCGGTGTGCTTCCGCCTCGCCATGGAGCCCGAGTTCAAAGTCTATGCGGCCCAGGTGGTGGCCAACGCCAAGGCCCTATCCCGGGAGCTGGTGGATCGGGGCTATCGGATCGTCTCCGGAGGTACGGACAACCACCTCATCCTGTTGGACTGCAAAACCTCCCGGGGCGTGACGGGAAAGGATGCGGAGCGCATCCTCAACGAGGCGGGGGTGACGGTCAATAAGAACATGATCCCCTTTGACCAGGAAAAGCCTATGATAACCAGCGGCATTCGGATAGGGACGGCCGCCGTGACCACTCGGGGCATGAAGGAGTCCGAGATGGGGCGCATCGCCGACGCTGTGGATCGGGTCCTATCCCGTCCCGAGGATGCCGCAGAGCACGCCCGGGTTAAAGCTGCGGTGAAAGAGCTCAGCGGCGCCTTTCCCCTCTATCCTGCGTTCTCGGAGCCCTGGCCTACGATCTGACGCCCCTTGGGAAAAAAGGACGATATGTGAGATAATGTCCCTTGGCCGAAAGGATCTTCGCCCATCGGAGTGCCCAGAGGCGCTCCGATGGTTTTTTCTCTGCAATGGGTGAATACATGGCGCCGTGGGGCGCGGGAGGAGACGTCCATGGCACGCGTATCGGGTCTGGAGCTGACACTGGAAAACTGGCGAGATCTTTTGATCTCCCTGGAGGAACCCCCTTACCGAGCGGAACAGATCGGGGATTGGATCTACCGCAAGAAGATCTTTTCCTTTAAAGACATGACTAACCTATCCCAAGGGCTCAGGCAGAAGCTGACGGATGCCGTGGATCTGATTCTGCCGGATCTGGTAAAAGAGAGAACTTCGCTGCGGGACGGCACGAAGAAATTCCTCTGGCGGCTGGGGGATGGGGCCACCGTGGAGTCAGTGTTTCTGCCCCATGCCACCCACAAGACGGCGTGCCTTTCGTCCCAAGTGGGGTGTCCCCTGGGGTGCGCCTTCTGTGCCACCGGAAAAGGGGGCTTTGTCCGGGACATGACGGCGGGGGAGATCACGGGGCACTTCTTGGCCATGGAGCGCCACCTAGGGGCCCCGGTCCAGAACGTGGTGCTCATGGGCATGGGAGAGCCCCTGCTCAACACCGCCGAGGTGTTCAAAGCCCTGCGGATCCTTAACGCCCCGGGAATGCGCCACCTGGGGATCCGGCACATGGCCCTTTCTACTGCGGGGGTGGTGCCCGGCATCGACGCCTTGGCTGATTCGGGGCTCGGAGTGCGTTTGGCCGTCTCCCTCCATGCGGCGGAAGATGAGTTGCGGTCGCAGCTTATGCCGGTGAACCGGGTTTACCCCCTGGGGGAGCTTCGTCAAGCCCTCTTGAGGTACCAGGCTAAGACCGGAGACCGGATAACGCTGGAATACGCCCTCCTGGAAGACGTGAACGATACCCTTCCCCATGTAGAAGCCCTGGGGGCCTTCGTCCGGGGGATTAATGCTTTTGTCAACCTTATTCCATACAACGGGGACGACGGGAACTTTCGGTGCCCTCCCCAGGATCGCATGGAACGCTTCCGGCGCCTTTTGCAGGAACGCCAGGTGAATGTGGAACTCCGAGTTCCTCGGGGAGGAGACGTGGAAGGGGCCTGTGGCAGGCTGAAGTCGGCGTCGGAAGAAGGGGAAGATCGTCCCTCCCGAAGCGCCGGGGATCGCCCCTTTAGCGACCGTCCCCGTCCTCCCCATCGGGAAGGGGAAGGGCCCTTTAGGCGGGAGCGAGACGACCGCCCTCAGGCCCCTAGGCCCGACCGTTTCCGGGGGGAGCCCCGTCCTCGGCCCGAAGGCTCTTCGGGGGAGGATCGCCCCCGCCGAAGCGCCGGGGATCGCCCCTTTAGCGACCGTCCCCGTCCTCCCCATCGGGAAGGGGAAGGGCCCTTTAGGCGGGAGCGAGACGACCGCCCTCAGGCCCCTAGGCCCGACCGTTTCCGGGGGGAGCCCCGTCCTCGGCCCGAAGGCTCTTCGGGGGAGGATCGCCCCCGCCGAAGCGCCGGGGATCGCCCCTTTAGCGACCGTCCCCGTCCTCCCCATCGGGAAGGGGAAGGGCCCTTTAGGCGGGAGCGAGACGACCGCCCTCAGGCCCCTAGGCCCGACCGTTTCCGGGGGGAGCCCCGTCCTCGGCCCGAAGGCTCTTCGGGGGAGGATCGCCCCCGCCGAAGCGCCGGGGATCGCCCCTTTAGCGACCGTCCCCGTCCTCCCCATCGGGAAGGGGAAGGGCCCTTTAGGCGGGAGCGAGACGACCGCCCTCAGGCCCCTAGGCCCGACCGTTTCCGGGGGGAGCCCCGTCCTCGGCCCGAAGGCTCTTCGGGGGAGGATCGCCCCCGCCGAAGCGCCGGGGATCGCCCCTTTAGCGACCGTCCCCGTCCTCCCCATCGGGAA